>Ga0209800_10001021_pt1 | contig 33557 bp, 27 predicted proteins | sample Higcelweek8metaG_FD_187174 | JGI IMG/M metagenome (GOLD analysis project Ga0209800, IMG submission 187174) | Freshwater pond sediment microbial communities from the University of Edinburgh, under environmental carbon perturbations - High... | ecosystem: Environmental > Aquatic > Freshwater >...
CATGGCACGTCTCATTGGCAAGGAGATACCTTTGGAGACGGTCAAAACCATCCTCTGGAGCCTCGATATCCACATTACAGGTGAGGAGCCCGGAAAATTAACTTTGGAGATACCTTCTTATCGTGTTGACGTCACCCGGGAGGCCGACGTTACCGAAGAGGTCCTGAGGATCTACGGCTATGATAACATAAGTATCAGCAGCGAGATGCACTCAATGCTTTCCCACACGGAAAGACCTGACTGCGAGAAGGTAGCTGCAAACATGGCGGAGTTGCTCTCCGGGAACGGTTTCTCGGAGATCATGTGCAATTCTCTATCTCCTGCTGCCTGGTATGAGACAACAGGCGATTTTGATGTGAAGGCGATTGTCCGGCTTGCAAACCCTCTGAGCAGTGATCTGAACGTCATGCGCATCTCACTGCTCCCCGGAATGCTGAATACAATTTCCTGGAACATAAACAGGCAGAACAGCAATCTGAGGCTGTTTGAACTTGGAAACACCTACGCCAGGAAAGAGGGAAAAGGTACCCTGGAAATAAAAGACAACTTTGCCGAGACACAGATACTTGCCCTGTCGCTGACCGGAAATATGAATGAGAAGCGCTGGAACGCCCCGGAAGTGCAATCAGGGTTTTTCCATCTCAAGGGCTATGTCGAGACGGTGCTTTCAAGGTTCGGCATCTCAAGACACGATCTTACAGGTACTGAAGATAGTCAGGGATGGTTCGCAGAAGGAATGAAATACAGCTCGGGCAATCTTGACCTCGCTTCCTTCGGTAAAGTCTCCAGAAAATATCTTTCAATGTTTGATATCAGGCAGGATGTTTATTACGGCGAGATTATCTGGGAGAACGTAATTAAGCTGATCAAGGCCCGGACAATCCGTTTCAGCGAGCTGCCGAAATACCCATGGGTACGCCGTGACCTGGCGCTGTTGCTCGACAAATCAGTAAGGTTCAGTCAGATACGTGAGCTTGCATTTAAAACTGAGAAAAATATTCTGCAGGAGGTCGATCTGTTTGATCTCTACGAGAGTGAATCAATCGGAAAGGATAAGAAATCTTATGCAGTAAGTTTCATCCTTCGGGATGACAGGCAGACTCTCACCGAAAAGAGTATTGAGAAGACAATGGGTGCAATTGTAAAAGCCTTTGAGCGCGAATTCAGCGCAACACTGCGATGAAAAAACTGCTTGGCAGGACGCATGATTACCTATCGCTGGTCAGGTTCAGCCATACTGTCTTTGCGATGCCGTTTGCACTTGCCGGTTACTTTATCGGGGCGACAGAACCCGGTTACGGATTCTCCCTTAGAACTTTTCTTCTTGTCATTGCGTGCATGGTCTTTGCCCGCAGTGCAGCCATGGGATTCAATCGCTGGGCTGATGTCAGGTTTGACGCCCTCAATCCCCGAACGGCTGTCCGGGAGATTCCCTCAGGGAAGATTTCGCGCCGGCAGGCGCTCATCTTCGTAATAGCCAGCTCAATGTTTTTCATCGTTGCCGCTGCCTTATTGAACATACTGACATTCATCCTCTCACCGGTGGCCCTGCTGGTTGTTCTCGGGTACAGCTATACAAAACGGTTCACCCCTCTCTGCCACCTGGTACTGGGGCTGGGGCTCAGCCTGGCACCAATCGGGGCATACATTGCAGTCACCGGCACATTTGCCCTTCTGCCTCTCATCTATTCCTTATTGGTACTGACATGGGTCAGTGGTTTTGATATAATCTATTCACTTCAGGATGACCAGTTTGACCGTGAGACCGGCCTCTACTCTATTCCTGCGGTAATGTCGCGGGGGAAGGCGCTGGCCGTTTCAACGGCCCTCCACCTGGGTTCCGTAGTGCTCGTGCTGGTTGCCGGGGTTACTGCCGGAGCCGGATGGATCTACTGGTCCGGGGCGGTAATCTTCATTGGCATGCTCGTTTATCAGCACCTGATTGTGAAGCCGTCTGACCTGAGCAGGGTGAACATGGCCTTTGGCACTACAAACGGCATCGCCGGTGTCATCTTCGGGCTGGCAGTTGTTCTCGACCTGCTTATCCTTTAGAACTTGAAGACGAAGGAGACCCCGAGAAGCTCCTTGAACTGCACAATGGGAGCCTTCTTCTGCTTGCCGTCAGTACCCAGCACAGGCTCACCCCTGTCATAGAGCGGCAGAAGTGTGTTGTCATCATAAATCAGGTGTGCATTCACCCTCAGGTCAGTGAACCAGTTAAGCGGCATCGTGGCAATCAGTTCCCAGTCGACGTCAACATTCTGCGGTTTGGAAAGAAAGTTACTGAAAAGCTGTAACCTGTTGTTCATGTTGATCTTATCGAACAGTACCAGTTTGCTGTTTATTGTAAAATATGCTCCAAGCTCGTTTTTCGACCGTTTGTCAGCAGCTATTCCGTATTTTGTCTGGTTGATGTTTGCTGTATCAGTCACAAAAGTTCCCTTGTACGACAGAGGGGAAAAACTGACCGATGTGTTTTTGTTGGGTTTGTACTCAAGACCATAACCCAGGATGAAAGTGGCAGGGTTGAAGAATTTGGAGACCTTAATGGTTGTTGTGTCATTTGGATAATTGTACCCGGGCAGGAACTGAGACTTGAACTGGAACAGTCCCGAGAGGTCGAACTTCCCGAATGCCTTATGATTGATCTTGGAATTGATCTCCAGGATATCCAGGTTTTTCCTGATACCGTCATATTTTCCCGAGGCCTGCAATCCAAGTGCAAACCGGGCCGAGGTGGCTGAATTGACCTTTGTCACCTTGTTGTTATAGTTGATGGCTGACGTGACATCGAGGACAGAAGAGATGTTGTTCTCTCCCCCTTTGGCCCAGTTGGAGACCACACCCTGTGAGAGCAGATATGAGAGGTCTGTCTTGAACTTCCACAGTTCCTGTTTGATTTTGCTCAGCGCCACCCTGCGAAGATCCTCCTCCTGTGCCGTGGTGACATTTACGCGTGTGTCAACGTACCTGTCATGCCATGTCTGCTTTTTAAAGAGCACACCCTCCTCTGCCCGAAGGGAGATTGTATTGCGCATCGGGCTGCCAACCCAGACTGTCACCGAATCACCCTCACCGTCAGGCAGCCAGAACCGGACCAGGTTGTCAGAAAGGCTGTTGAGCCACATATCCGAGCCCCGTCCCTCCTCGCTTGTCAACCGTATCCGGGTTGAATCACGTACCTCCAGATAGCTGATGAGTGAATTGACTGCCGCCTGAAGAGAGTCGCTTACATAAGGATTTCTGAGATACCTGAAGGGAAAGTCAGTGCGTGCCAGTGAGACCTCCGGGAGAGTGTCGGTTATGACAAGCACTATCGTGTCATTTGTGCGGTGTGGAATTCTTGCCGGGATAAAGTCTTTCATAAGGATGTAGACCGAATCATTCAGCTGCAGGGTATCGTTCTTGATAATAGGCCTGTAGTCCGGAGTCAGTCTTACCTTTTCGAATTTACTGCCGGCCCTGATGAACATTTCATCAGCCTTTCCGGCCACCAATGTGCTGTCAGTCAGAGTGGTGTCAGGCTCCATTACTGGCAGGATGATCCTGATTGAATCAAAAAGGTAGTAGCTCTCTGCAGGTATCCGGATGTGTTCAAAAGGATAGGCATTAAGGTAGTCAAGAACTGTATCAGCCGGTGGCCTGGAGGCAAGCCAGACCAGGTTTCTCAGTGCCTCGCGGAGAGGATCATTACTGCGTTTCCACAGTGACTGTGAAGAGTAAAAACGCTCAAGGAATTTAAGTGATGCGCTCCTGTCAAGGTGAATATCCTGAGGTCCGCTGATGCCCGGAACAGGTGCTGCCTTAATCTGTTTCAGAAGATGTGTTGTCACCGCCAGGGTGTCGGCACGTGGCACCGTCACCTGAGGAATTACCGGCGCATCAACAACCTGCGCGGGCAGGACCGATGTGACGGCAAGGCAAAGTAAAAGCCAAAGAATCTTTATGGTTCCCAGTTTCATTTCACAACGTTTAAACAATTCCGGATTGTACCCCAAACCTAAAATGGTTATATTTGCAAAAATAGCCGATTTCAATGAATTCCCGCCTCATCAGGGACATAAACAGGAAGCTTAGATTCCGTAACATCAAGAACAGGGACGCATTCTGAACCCCGGGGTTGCCTGCATCAGCGCAATTATCTACCGCTTATTGTTAAATTATCTTAATCGCTGACTGTGTCAGGCAGTAGGCAATAGGCAATAGGCAGTAGGCAATAGGCAGTAGGCAGTAGGCAGCAGGCAATAGGCAACAGGCAATAGGCAATAGGCAATAGGCAGAAGGCAGAAGGCAGTAGCCAGTAGCCAGTCTGGCAGCAATAATTTCATTCCCCGTAGGGGATAAAGAATTGTAGAATGGATAACAGAAACCCATTTTTCCCCGTAGGGGATAAAGCATTGTAGAACGCAAATCTCAAATAACCATGAAATTACCATATTGTGAACCATACAAGATAAAGAGTATAGAGACCATCCGTCAGAGCACCCGCCGGGAGCGTGAGGAATGGATAAGGAACGCCTCCTTTAATCTCTTCAACCTGCGTTCGGAGCAGGTTTTCATTGATCTTCTTACCGACTCCGGCACTGGAGCCATGAGCGACCTGCAATGGGGTGCCATCATGACCGGTGACGAGAGTTATGCCGGTGCCTCCTCATACTACAGGCTGAAGGATGCAATCAGGGATATCACCGGCTTTGAATATTTCCTTCCCACCCACCAGGGACGGGCTGCTGAGAATGTCCTCTTCTCAGTGCTGATAAAGGAGGGCGATGTGATCCCGGGTAATGCCCACTTCGACACCACAAAGGGGCATATAGAATTCCGCAAGGCGAAGGCGGTGGACTGCACTGTCTCATACGCCAGGGACATCAACGTTGTTGACCCCTTCAAGGGAAATGCCGATCTGGAAAGGCTTGATCAGGTGCTGAAGGAGACTCCCCGTGAAAAGCTGGGATGTATTGTAATGACTGTCACAAACAACACTTCCGGCGGCCAGCCGGTCAGCATGGCCAACCTCCGTGGCGTAAGGGAACTGGCTGACAAATATGGGGTTATACTTGTCATCGACTCCGCACGGTTTGCAGAAAACGCCTATTTTATCAAGACACGCGAAGCAGGTTATGCTGAAAAAAGCATCAGGGAGATAGTCCGTGAGATGTTCTCATATGCTGACGCAATGACAATGAGCTCAAAGAAGGACGCCATTGTGAACATGGGAGGCTTCATAGGGATGAAAGACCGGGAGATGTTCAGGAAAGCTTCCACCTTCAATATTATGTTTGAAGGCTATATCACATACGGCGGAATGTCAGGTCGCGATATGAACGCACTGGCGCAGGGTCTTTACGAAGGCACTGAATTCGACTACCTGGAGGCTCGCATCGGACAGGTGGCACGTCTGGGCGAACAGATTCACCTGGCCGGGATTCCCGTACAGTTGCCAATTGGCGGACATGCTGTGTTTATCGATGCCGGCAAGTTCTTTCCACATATCCCTGCCTCGGAGTTCCCGGCGCAGAGACTGGCTGTTGAGATATACCTTGAGGGAGGCATCCGCGGCACCGAGATCGGCACTTTGCTGGCTGACCGTGACCCTGTCACCAGGGAGAACAGGGATCCGGGGCTTGAACTGGTCCGCCTTGCGATACCCCGAAGGGTCTACACTGACAACCACATGGATTACGTTGCTGCAGCAGTAAAAAACGTCTGGGCCAGAAGGGAATCAGTCAGGAAAGGACTGGCAATTAAATGGGAAGCACCCATTATGAGGCACTTCACCGTGGAACTGGACCTGCTTGGCTGATGGAAAAAGCCTATATTTGAATATAGAATAACAAGAAATCCGATGATAAGATCGATGACCGGCTACGGCAAAGCCATGCTGGAGACACCTCAGAGAAAGATCACAGTTGAGATCAAATCTCTCAACAGCAAGCAGGCCGATATAAACACCAGGCTCCCCTGGATCTGCAAGGAGAAGGAACTTGATATCCGCAATATGATAATCAGGAGGCTGGAACGGGGGAAAATAGATGTCTCCATCAGCTTCGACACGATGGACGGGGAGGCAGCACCGGTTATCAACCGGAACAACGTTAAGAGCTACTTCAGCCAGCTGAAGGAGATTAGCAACGAGCTTGGCGTCAATGATGACGCCGGGCTGTTGGCCGTTGTGATGCGACTGCCGGATACGCTGCGGACGGAGAAGCCTGAGATGTCAGATGAGGAATGGGCAAGATTCGCCGGACTGACCGAGGAGGCACTGACAATGGCTGATCTCTACCGTCTCGAGGAGGGTAAGGCAATGGAAAAAGACCTTTCAAAATCCGTGGCGTCCATTGTCGGATACCTTGATAATCTGGGCGCTGTGGAGGGTGACCGAATTTCGCGCATGCGCGAAAAGCTGCTGGCTACCCTGAATGAAGCGGTGGGATCGGAAAACGTCGACAGGAACCGTTTCGAGCAGGAGCTGATATTCTATCTTGAAAAACTCGATATAAACGAGGAAAAGGTCAGGCTCAGGAAGCACTGCGACTATTTTGAGGAGACAATGAAGGGCGACGGTAACCACGGAAAGATGCTGAACTTCATCTCGCAGGAGATGGGTCGTGAGATCAATACAATCGGCTCCAAGGCCAACGATGCTGCCATGCAGAAGCTGGTGGTGATGATGAAGGATGAGCTGGAGAAGATCAAGGAACTGACGCTTAACATACTGTAACAGGATGAGGAAAGATAACTGCCGCAGGGTGCTGATTATCTCTGCTCCCTCGGGTGCAGGGAAAACCACCCTTGTAAACCATCTCCTCATGTCGGGTCTGCCGCTCCTCTTTTCCGTTTCTGCCACCAGCAGGAAACCCCGGGGCGATGAAGTCGACGGCCGCGAATACTACTTCATTACAGCCGCAGAATTCAGGAGAAGGATCAGGCGGGATGAGTTCGTCGAATGGCAGGAGGTCTACAAAGACCATTACTACGGGACCCTTCGCAGTGAAATAGAAAGAATACACGATGACGGGATGATACCGCTATTCGACGTTGACGTGATGGGAGGAATCAACCTGAAGAAGATCTTCGGTGAGGACGCCCTAGCGATCTTTGTGATGCCCCCCTCGGTTGATGAACTGCACAAAAGGCTTCTCAAACGCGGTACGGACTCCCCGGAGAAGATTCAGATGAGAGTTGAGAAGGCAGCCTCAGAGCTTATTCTTTCAGACAGGTTTGACAGGATGATCATTAATGATGATCTTGGCAAAGCCTGCAGAGAGATTCTCAGGGTTGTCACGGAATTCATTGAAGAGCAATGACAGAGACCGGACTCTTTTTCGGGTCTTTCAACCCGGTGCATATCGGTCATATGGCTATAGCCAACTACATTACCGAATATTCTTCCCTGAAGGAGGTTTGGTTCATAGTCAGCCCGCACAACCCGCTTAAGACCAAGGAGTCACTCCTAGGTGAGCGCGACCGGTTCTATATGACTGAGCTTGCCATTGGTGAAGATCCACGGTTCAGGGTATCTGACATTGAGTTTACCCTGCCACAGCCCTCTTACACTATTGACACCCTGGCTCATCTTACAGAGAAGTACCCGGCACACCGGTTCACGCTGATTATGGGTGAGGACAACCTCACCACCCTGCACAAGTGGAAGAATGCGGAGATGCTGGTGAAGCAGTACCCTATTGTGGTCTATCCCCGGCTTTATCCGGGCAGGAGGAGCAGCAAGAGGCTTCAGGAGATCCTGGCGATGGCTACAATACAGGAGATTGATGCGCCGGTGATGGAGATCTCCGGCACCTTTATACGCAGTGCCATCCGCGATGGCAAGGATGTCTCATGGTTTGTCCCCGCTCCTACCTGGAGGTACATACGGGAGATGCATTTCTATGAGTAGGCAATAGGCAGTAGGCAAGAGGCAGTAGTGTTGGTGCTGTCAGCCCGTAGGGCTTAAAGCATTGTAGTAAAGGGATACCCATTAGTAATTTGACCGTAGGTCATCAAGAATCGTACATGTCAGGCTCTCACAATTCTGAATCCTCTACGAGGAATTATTGATTTTTAATTTGCTGTTCTACAATTCTTTATGGTCTACGACCATTTTCCACAATCGTCTTCTGGAGACTGCCGACTGCCGACTGCCGACTGGAGACTGGAGACAGACCTTCAGACCTTCAGACTTTCAGACTTTTCTAATGAGTTCCATTCCCCGTTTGATTGCATCCTCGTTCATGGGGATGAGGCTGTGGTACCGCTCGGGAAGGGATTTCTTCAGACCCTTGATAACGTATTCCGTCTTCAGGATAGGCTTGACCTTCATAAACCCGCCCAGAACAAACATATTGAACACCTTCTGCATCTTCAGCTTCGAGGCTTCCTCGGCTGCATCAATGCGGTAAACGGTAATATCCTTCCTTTCGGGATGCCTGGTGATGCCATTGCCGTCATAGATGAGCATACCGCCCGGCTTGACCGAGTGCTCGAACTTGTCAAGACTCTGTTGATTTAGAATTATGGCCGTATCGAAACTTCTGAGAATGGGCGAACTGATTCGCTCATCACTCAGAATAACGTTGACGTTTGCTGTACCTCCCCTCATCTCGGGACCGTACGAGGGCATCCAGCTCACCTCCATATCCTGCATCATTCCCGAGTAGGCCATTATCTTACCCATCGAGAGTACACCCTGTCCTCCAAAACCTGCTATTATAATTTCTTCTGTCATGATCTCTGATATTGATTCATTAAACTGTATGGCCCGCGTAAAACGAAATAAGTTTCTCCCTGGATTTGTCCCTATTCTGCAGGTACCTTGATATCACCAAGGGGATAGAACGGAAACATGTTCTCTTCCATCCACTTATTTGACTCGACAGGGGTCATTTTCCATCCGGAAGGACAGTTTGATACTACCTCGATGAAACAGGTGCCCCTGTTTTCATTCTGGTACTGGACCGCCTTTTTAAGTGCCTTCTTGAACTTGCGTACTCCGCCGGCTGTGTTGACGCTCTGGCGGGTTACGTAATACGTGCCGGGCAACATTGCCACTATGTCAGCCATCTTGATAGGTGAGCCCATCATCGCAACATCCCTGCCATACGGAGAGGTTGAAGATTTCATCCCCGGGAGGGTTGTGGGGGCCATCTGTCCTCCGGTCATCCCGTAAATACCGTTGTTGATGAAGATCATGAGAATGTTCTCACCCCTGTTGCAGGTGTGGATTGTCTCAGCCGTACCAATGGCAGCCAGGTCGCCATCACCCTGGTAAGTGAAGACGAATTTGTCAGGCATGAGTCGCTTGACAGCCGTTGCCAGTGCCGGGGCCCTGCCGTGTGCAGCCTCCTGGAAATCGACATCGATATAGTTGTACATCAGCACTGAACAGCCAACCGGGGTGATCCCCACAGTTCTTTCCTGAAGGTTCTCCTCCTCCAGCACCTCTGCCAGTACGTTATGGGCGGTTCCGTGTCCGCAGCCCGGGCAGTAGTGCATGACATTGTCCGTCATGAGCAGGGGCTTGGAATAAGCCATATTCTCCGGCTTAATTATATCATTGAATGTAATCTCTGCCATCTCTCTTATCCTTTAATGAATGACTTCATATTTTCAAGCACCTCTTCGGGGGTGGGTATCATGCCGCCCATCCTTCCGTAGTGGCTGACACGTGTTTTTCCGTTTACCGAGAGCATCACGTCCTCCACCATCTGACCGGCGCTCATCTCTACTGCCAGCATCCCCTTCACCCTGTCAGCCAGCTCATTTAACCTTTTCTTCGGGTAAGGATAGAGGGTAATCGGCCTGATGAGCCCTACCCTGATTCCTTCAGCCCTTGCCAGCTGGAGTGCCTTCTGGCATATACGTGCGCTGGTGCCGTATGCAACGAAAATATACTCAGCGTCGTCCGTCATGAACTCCTCGAAGCGGACCTCATTCGCCTCCATCTCCCTATACTTGGCGATGAGCTTCAGGTTAAACTTCTCCTGACGCTCCGAATCGAGGTCCAGAGAGGTTATTATATTTCTCGGGCGTGAAGCCGGTTTTCCTGTGGTTGCCCAGGGAAGGATCTCTTCCGACCTCTTCTTCTGGGGTTTGAGCCATACCTTTTCCATCATCTGCCCGATTGCTCCGTCGGAAAGGATCATGACAGGATTCCGGTATTTGAATGCCAGTTCGAAGCCCAGTTCGACGAAGTCAGCCATCTCCTGTACCGATGCCGGTGCAAGGACCAGCAGGTGATAGTCGCCGTGACCGCCTCCCTTTGTAGCCTGGAAGTAATCACTCTGCGCAGGCTGGATGGTTCCGAGTCCCGGACCTCCCCGTACAACGTTCACGATAAGACAGGGCAGTTCGGCTCCTGCGATGTAGGTTATACCCTCCTGCTTGAGGCTTATTCCGGGAGATGATGATGATGTCATAACCTTCTTCCCGCAGGCGGCACCACCGTAAACCATGTTGATTGCAGCCACCTCACTCTCCGCCTGAAGCACCACCATCCCGGTGGTTGTCTGGGGATTGGCCTCCATAAGATATTCAAGTATCTCGCTCTGCGGGGTGATGGGATACCCGAAATAACCGTCGGCACCGGCGCGTATCGCCGCTTCGGCGATAGCTTCGTTGCCCTTCATCAGTCTCAGTTCCTTTTCCATTAATTTATATTGTTTCTTTCCGTTATCCGATTTTTACCTTGTAGACGGTAATCACCCCGTCAGGGCACACTACCGCGCAGTTTGAGCAGCCAATGCATGTCTCGGGATTGGCTGCATAACTGAAATGGTATCCCTTTGAATTCACCTCGGTTGCCAGTGCCAGGGTCTGGGTGGGACAGGTCACGACGCACACCTCGCATCCCTTGCACCGTTCGCGGTCAACAACAACTGCTCCTTTAATCTTTGCCATATTTTTTTATTTTATTCCCTATTTAAATGTAAGAATTATTTTGCAACCGGGTTGTTCCTGCTGAAGAGTTCCAACCGCTCCTCCAGCAAGGGCAGCTGATTCTTCCTCACCTGCGATACGCAGGCCCTCAGCCCCTCGTGACGCTCACTGCCGCATATATTCAGTGTGATTGCTGCAATGCCGTATGAGAGCAACTCCTGCAACAGCTCACCTCCGCTCATGCCGGGGTATGAAATTGTGAAGTAAAAGCCGTCAGCCACAGGTCTGTCAATGTCCATGTCGTAGACAATGTGAAAACCGTTCCTGATGAACATCTCCTTCATCATGGCAGCTTTCTCACCGTATACACGTGTGTTATCCACGAAGTTGTAAAGTCCTTCGTTGACTGCCTTGAGGATGGCAGTGAATCCGTACTGTGCCGAGTGTGTCACCCCTGATGAGAGGGCATACAGCGCTCCGAAGATCATAGCCCGGCCGAATATCTCCGATGAGTAATATCTCAGCAGGTCCGGGTAGCGCCTGTTATACAGATGGTCTGACATTACAAGCAGGCCTATCCTCTGTCCGGCGTAGCTGAAAATTTTCGAGCTGGAAATGAGCAGGATGTAGTCATCACAGTATTTGGCCACAGTCGGCTGGAATGGTGGTACACCGGGCACTGAGTAGTTCTCGCGGAAATCCATCCCGAAGTATGCAAGGTCCTCTATAACAATTACGTCATACTTTTTTGCCACTTGGCCGATTGTGCGCAGTTCGTCATCCGTGAAACAGATCCATGACGGGTTATTTGGATTGGAGTAGAGGAGGGTTGAAACCTTTCCGCACTCCAGTATTGATTCCAGTTTCGGGCCAAGTTTTTCGCCACGATAGTTGTATACATCGAACGATCGGTAGTCCTGACCCAGTATCCTTGTCTGCGTTTTCTGCACCGGGAAACCCGGGTCAATGAAGAGGGTCCCCTCCTTTGTGCGGTCATTGCGGTTGGCCACCATGAAGCTTGCCATCCCTCCCATCATGGCGCCTCCGGTTGGCACACAGCATGAAGGGTTCACATCGATGTCGAGGAAGTTTTTGACGAAACGGGCGGCTTCTGTCTTCATCTCGGGCAACCCCTCGATGTCAGGATAGTCAGAGGCCACTCCCCGGCGAAGGGCATCTATCTCAGCCCTTATCCCCACCTCGGCCGAAGGCAACCCGGGGACTCCCATCTCCATCCTGATGAATTCTACGCCCGTCTCCTGGCGCAACACGTTCACCAGCTTGACTATCTCCCTGATGCTTGCATTGCCCAGGTCGGTGATCCCGCTGGATACTATTGCATTGCTTACTGTTTGACGGTTTATGGGGGTATTTTTCATAAATTTTTCATTTAAGGCCCTCATCTAAGGCCCTAAGATAAAAATTTATAAGAGAACGATAACTGCTATTTGTCATATTTCGAGATAGTCTGAAAGTCGAAAGGTCAGAAGGTCTAAAGGTCTGAAAGCATCCTCAATCCTGTAATCTGTCAGGACTCTCAGACTTTTAGACTCTCAGACTCTCAGACTTATTCCCTGTTCCCGCCGCCAGTGCAAGTATGACCCCGAGAACGGTGCTGTACAGTGCGGCAACAAGTATCCTGAACTCCTCCGGGAGGAGAAAATTCACTGTCTGTGCCGGTATCCAGAAGAGGGGTATGCTCTTTTTCAGGACAATGCCCCACATGCTGTTCCAGTCGATCGAGGCAAGCAGCCTCGTTACATCTGGCACCTTCAGCAGTTTGCGCCTGTCTCCTCCTGCCGCTGCAATATGGAGGTCACTGACCCGGTGTGTCACCATCAGCACAGGTGCATAAAATATATTCAGGAATGTGCTGATTGTAAAGGCAAGCAGCACCCTGGCTCCTGTCAGCGGGCCGGCCATAACCGCCGCCGGGTTCTCCATGCCAAAGTGCGAGGCAATAAGTGGTACGCCACCGCCAAAGATCATAAATGCAGCCTTGACTGTCATTCCGAGAAATCCCCAGACCACTGCGCGGTAAAAGATAGCAAACCCTGCCGGCAGGTAGATTCCGCTGCGGATCCTGCTGCCGAGCATCTCTCCCATTGTTGCCAGGATTGCGAATTTAATAAAGCTCGCAGTGAATGCCCAGGCGGTACTGAACCAGACAAAGAATTCATACAGTTTTTCAGACAGGAAAAACGGAACAAACAATCCGATAAACAGAATTATGAAAAAAATATCTGTACGCTTCATATGAATTTGCGATGTGCGATTTGCGATTTACAGTGCCTCATCCCCTACGTGGAACATCACTACTGCCTATTGCCTACTGCCTGAACGCGTATGCGGGCATCCACAGCTACAATCTTATCAGGAGTGCCAAGAAGCGGATTGATATCCATCTCGGCTATCTCCGGCGCGGCGGCAAGGAGATCCGAAAGTGAGGTGATCACCCTTGCGAAAGCATCTTCATTAACGCCGGCAGCACCTCGGACTCCCTTGATTATCTTATATGATTTCAGCGACCGGATCATTGTCCTGGCCTCCTGTTCAGACACCGGCACAAGTGAGGTGGCCACATCCCTGAAGACCTCGATGAAGATACCTCCCATCCCGGCCATAACCAGATGGCCGAAACGGCCCTCGCTGGTCGCGCCGCAGAAGAGCTCCCTCCCGCTGATCATCTTTTGTACCAGGATGGCAGTAACCTCAGGCAAAGCCATCATACGGGAATACTCCTCCCTGACTCTTGCGTCGCTGCCGATGTTTAATGCCACCCCGCCGATGTCTGATTTATGTACCGGACCAACTACCTTCATCACCACAGGGTATCCCATCTCCGAGGCTGCCATGACGGCCTCGTCGGATGAAGTGGCAACAATTTCGGGTACAGTATCTATGCCTGCAGCCCTGAGCAGGGCACTGACTTTGACAGGTGTAAGGTAACCCTCAGAGGAGCTTTCTATCACCTCCCTGATTGCTTTCAGTCCGGGCAGATGAACCCTGCTCTCCGTCACGGCCGGGGAACTGGTGTCAGAGACTTTGCACAGGGCCCTTCCAAAGAGAACCTCATCAGTGAATATTGCATTTCCTTTGGCTATGAAATCGGCTATCTCGCGTTTCACATTGATGACCGACGGCAATACCGGGTAAACCGGCTTTTTGCAGCTGCGGATCTTCTCATGGAGCAGGTCATATACATCATCCACGGGGAAGAGGCCGGGACTGCCAAATATTACTGCCACTGCATCTATCTCATCAAAGTCATTTTCGCAAGCATCAAGTATCTCTCCAAGTTGTTCTGCAGTGCCTGTTGCCAGGAAGTCGATGGGGTTTGCCACTGAGGAGCCCGGGAAGAGCTTGCTTAACAGCCTGTCTGCTGCCGGGCCCGACAGATGCGGTATTTCCAGCCCGCCCTCGCTGAGAGCGTCGGTAAGCATTACCGCCGGTCCGCCGGCATGGGTGACTACGGCTATTCGCTTGCCTGTCAGAGGCCTGTAGGTGAAAAGTGCTCCCACAGTTGCCAGTTCGGTGCGGTTTTGACACCTGACGATACCCGCCTTGCGGAATAATGCCTCCACGGCCGAATCAGGTGATGCCATCGCCCCGGTGTGAGAGGAGGCAGCGCGTGAGCCTGCTTCGGATGAGCCGGCCTTAATTGCAGCAATGCGACAACCTTTCCTGATCAGCGAGGCAGAGTGTTTCAGGAACCTCGCTGGATCAGCAATATTTTCAATATAGAGCAACTTGAGCTTCGAGCTGGTTTCAGACTCATAGGTAAGGTCAAGATGCTCAAGAACATCCTCCACCCCTGTCTGGGCGCTGTTGCCAACGGACCAGACACTTGAAAATGGCAGTCCGCCGGTGATAGCCGTTTCAAGTATAAATACTGCTGTTGCTCCCGAGCCTGAGATGAAATCAATTCCCCTTTCAGACAACCGCGGAATTGGCACTGTGAATACTCCGGGATAATTATAGTTCAGGAATCCTATGCAGTTTGGACCAATCAGTGTTCCGCCGGTTGCATTGATCACTTCGACTATTTCACGCTCGAGGGCTTCTCCCTCATCATCCTCCTCACTGAACCCCGCAGAGAGAATTATGAACCCTCCTGTACCTTTTTCATATGCCAGTGTCCGGACGATGGCCGGGCAGTAACGGGCGGCCACAGCGATAATAGCCAGATCGGTCTGCGGCAGTTCCGACACATCAGCGGCGGCTGTTAATCCCTGAACAACAGGAGCTTTAGGGTTTACAACAAATATCTGTCCTCCAAAGTCGCTGTCAAGCATGTTCTTAAGCACCTTTCCTCCGGCCTTGGTGACATCATCGGATCCGCCAATAACAGCTATACTTCTGGGGTTCAATAATTTAGAATTAATCATGATCGGGGTCAGTCTTGCATGAAAGGTAGAAACAATTTGATATTTACCAAATGACAAGTTTAACATGTCGCAAAAATCACCAGCTGATTCACATATGTTGCAGAATATTATCTTTGAGATCGCCGGATTGGCCAATCCGGTTATTTTTGTTGATAAACTGAAACGATTCCGATTATGAAACCTTCTCTCCGATTTATTTCTGCCGCGGTCACTGCACTGCTGTTGTCCTTACCATTTACAGCCTACACGCAGCCCGAAAAAGATATTGACCCCGATGGTCCCGGCTACGCCGAAAACTGCACCAGCATTATGGTCGGCAGGCTGGCCTCCACAGACGGTTCGGTGATGACATCGCATACATGCGACGGCAGGTACCGCACATGGCTGGAGGTGGTTCCGTCCATGACATTTGCAAGGGACACCGTCCACCCGGTTTACTGGGGTACGATGCAGACCGAGGAGGCCTGGGACATGACAAACGTGACCCGCAAGGGGGAGATTCCGGAGGTGAAATCTACCTATGCATACCTCAATACGGCATACCCCTGCCTTAACGAGAAGCAGCTCGCTATCGGCGAGACAACCATTTACGGAAAGAGGGAACTGATCAACCAGGATGGTCTCTTTCTTATAGAGGAGCTTGAGAGGATCGCACTGCAGCGCTGCACAACGGCACGCCAGGCAATAGCCCTGATAGGATCACTTGCAGAAGAGTTCGGTTACGGGGACATGGCCGAATGCATCACCATAGCTGACCCGAAAGAGGTGTGGCAGCTGGAGATAGCCGGCTCGGGCCCGGGCAAACCCTCGGCGCTCTGGGTGGCACAGAGAATCCCTGATGACCACATAGGCATAGCAGCCAATATCCCCAGGATATCAGATGTAAATTTCAAGGACCCTGATCACTTCATGACATCAACTGACCTGCGTAAAAGGGCAAAGGATCTTGGTTACTGGGACGGCAAGGAACCGTTCAAATTCTACAAGGTGATAGGCACAGGAAAGCCTTACGCCATCCGTGAGTTCTTCGTTCTGAATACTCTTGCCCCCGAGCTGAAACTGACGATGGAGATGGAAGAACTCCCCTTCTCGGTGAAGCCGGTTAAAAAGCTCTCAGTGAGTGATGTGATGGCTCTCTTCCGCGAGACCTACGAGGGCACACCCTACGATATGACAAAGAACCTGATGATTACTGTCAGGAGAAAGGATGATGCCGGAAACGAGATTTCCGAGTCAGTGAAATCACCTGCCTTGAACAACTGGATGAACGCCGACCTGCGCACCCTGGTCAACGAGCTTAAGCCCGGGACAATTGAGCGGCAGCGTACAATAGCCATCACAGGATGCTCCTATTCTCACGTAATACAGTGCCGCGGATGGCTTCCCGAAGAGGTGGGCGCCGTGGCATGGTTCTCATTTGACAACCCAGGCCAGAGCCCGCGTATACCCATTTTCTCCGGTACCATGGAATTGCCGGAGAGCTTCCGGATCTGCGGTCAGCACCGCTACCGCGATGACGCAGCCATCTGGTCATTCCGCGAAGCCAACAGGCTCTCCACTGTGAACTGGGAGAGAGGACGCAAGCTCATTGAGCCGGCTGTGGCCGACATGGAACAGAAGGCACTTTCCGAGCTTCCGGCCCTGGAAGAGAGGGTGAAGAAACTTGTCGGTGACGGCAAAAATGCAGAAGCAAAAAAGGCCGTAACCGAGTACACAAATGCATTTGCCCACGGTGCCATTAACAGGTGGCAGGAAATGAAAAGGGAGCTATGGCAGATGTTCGGCCGCGGCTTCTGATTATATTGCTGCCAGGGCTGAACCATTAAGAGGCCGGTTTGTTTATGTTAAACGATTCACATAAAAGATGAGTTCCGGCATAGCCTCAATTCTAGACAGGAATGACCATGACAGGGCCGATATACTTGCCATGCTCCAGTGCAGTGAAGAGGATGCCTGTTTGCTTTACCGCAAAGCAGCATCTGTCAGGGACCGGTATGTAGGGAATCAGGTTTTTCTGCGCGGTCTGATTGAGTATTCAAATATATGCGGCAAGAACTGCCTTTACTGCGGTGTCAGGCGTGACAACCACAAAATCGAAAGATATACCCTTTCAAGGGAGGAGGTGATTGATGCAGCCATGACCGCCCACCGGCTCAACTTCGGTTCCATTGCAATCCAGTCAGGAGAGAATCCGTCACAGGTCTATATTGAAACCATCGAAGACCTTGTCAGAACCATCAGGGTGCTGACTGACGGAAAGCTGGGGATAACCCTTTCTCTTGGAGAACAGACAAGGGAGACATACCAGCGGTGGTTTGATGCCGGCGCACACCGCTACCTGCTCAGGATTGAGGCATCAAGCGAGGCTCTGTACAGGCGTGTGCACCCTGATAATGACTTGCACAGGTATACCAGGAGGCTCGAGTGCCTGAAGATCATCCAGGAGACGGGATACCAGACAGGTACGGGCGTAATGGTTGGACTTCCCTTTCAGACTATGTCAGACCTTGCAGATGATATTATTTTCATGCGTGATTTTGACATTGACATGTGTGGCATGGGTCCGTTCATTGAACATTCCGACACACCGCTTGGAACAAGAGGCACTGACAATCTTTTCCTCAAGGAACGTTTTAACCTGACCCTCAGAATGATAGCCATTGTAAGGATCATTATGAAGGACATAAATATTGTGGCCTCCACAGCCATGCAGACAATTGATCCGGCAGGCCGGGAGAAAGCAATTTCATGCGGAGCCAATGTCGTCATGCCCAACCTTACCCCTGCCCGGTTCCGGGCCGGATACCAGATTTACGAGGGTAAACCGGGCTATCGCGAGGTCAACGAGTCAAACCTCAGCGGGCTCAACTTTGACCTTCTGCCAGGAACAACCCTCGGCCTCGGGGCATGGGGTGACACACCCCACTTCAGAAGGCGGCGCGCTTTGAAGTGATTATGCTGCAGAACAAGCCTGCGCTATAACAACCAATCCTCTTTTTTACGAAATTGCTCGCAATACCCAAACCTGACGTGATGAAAAAAATGCTCCTTTCGTCGGTGATTCTTTTTGTATCACTGATCAGTTACAGCCAGAATCCCCCGACACCGGATTATTACATGCCGGCCGGTGTGACCTTTGACAGCAGGATACCTGTGCCCGGCTCCATTGGCCATGAGGTCGGCGAGTGGCATGTAACCCATGACAAGCTTATCGGATACATGATGACGCTTGATGCTGCTTCAGGAAAGGCTGCCTGGGAAGAGTACGGCAGAAGCTGGGAAGGGAGACCGCTCGGCCAGCTTATAATCACCTCTGAAAAGAACATGGCGCGGATTGAGGAGATCAGGCTTGAGCACCTGAAGCTGTCAGACCCCCTGGTTTCCAGGGGCGTAGTGACAGCAGATATGCCTATGATAATCAAGCTCGGTTATGGTGTTCATGGCAACGAATCAAGCGCACAGAATGCTTCAATTCTGATTGCATATTACCTTGTTGCCGGTCTCGGGCAGCAGATAGATGAAATTTTAGATAAATGTGTTATTCTGATTGATCCTGCGCTGAATCCCGATGGGCTGCAGCGACACTCAACCTGGGTCAACATGCACCGCGGTATGACCCTCGCCACCGATCCTTCTGGCCGCGAGTTCAATGAGGCATGGCCCGGAGGGCGCACCAACCACTACTGGTTTGACCTGAACCGAGACTACCTCATGCTTCAGCACCCTGAGAGCGTAGGGCGGGTAGCGGCATTCCACCGCTGGATGCCGAACATCAACACTGACCATCACGAAATGGGGGCAAACGCCACCTTCTTCTTCCAGCCCGGGGTGCAATCGCGCAACAACCCCGTTGTTCCCCCTGACAACCAGGCACTGACAGCTGAAATAGGCGGTTTCCACGCCAGGTACCTCGACTCAATCGGCAGCCTTTATTACACTGAGGAGAGTTTTGACGATTATTACCTCGGGAAAGGCTCCTCCTACCCTGATGCCCACGGCTCCATTGGCATTCTGTTCGAGCAGGCCGGAACCAAGGGGCACCTTCGCGATGTGCCGGGCGGAGTGCTCTCATTCCCCTTCGCCATCAGGAACCAGTTCAATGTTTCACTATCCTCAATCGAGGCGGGCATGAGCATGAGGGTAAAGCTGCTGGATATGCAACGCGAGTTCTATCATTCGGCACTCAGGGAAGCAGAATTAGCTCCTGTGAAGGGATACCTCTTCAGCGCCGGTGACGACAGGGGAGCTACTGCCCGGTTCATTGAAAATCTTTTAAGGCATAAGATTGAGGTCTACAGGTGTGCCAAACCTCTCACACGAAATGGCACAACCTATCAGCCGGGTGACAGTTACTTCGTGCCTGCCAGGCAGAAGGAGTACCGGTTTGTCCGGAGCCTCTTCGAGACGGTTAAAACATTTGCAGATACTGTCTTCTACGACATTTCAACCTGGACGATGCCCATGGCCTTCAACCTGAGCTACACCCCTCTCACCGGAGCCGAGTCAGCTGGCATGGCCGGTGAAAAGGTAACAGCGCCTCCATTCCCGGCAGGCTCACTGAACGGCAACGACAGAGATTATGCATGGCTCTTTGAATGGAGTGACACATATGCTCCAAAGGCTCTTTACATGATTCAGAAAGCAGGTCTCACTGCAAGAGTTGCAACAGCACCCTTCACCGCCGCCATGCCTGACGGGAAGAAGAAAACCTTTGGGTATGGCACCGTTATGGTGCAGCAGGGAGAAAATTCCCGTCCGGCAGGAGAGGTCACAGAAATACTGAAAAAAGCTGCAGGAGAATGCGGTATAACAATCCACGGAGTTTCAACAGGGATGACACCTTCAGGCATCGACCTGGGCAGTGGCGGATTTTCAGTGCTTTCGATGCCGTCGGTGATGCTTGTTGTCGAGGATGGCACGCCTGCAGATGATGCCGGTGAGATATGGCACCTTCTTGACGTGCGTTACGGCATTCCCGTCACTCTTGTCACACCGTCAAGGTTAGCTTCGGCAGATCTCAGCAAACACAATGTGATAATCTTCGCCGGAAATCCCTCTATTTCGAATAATGCTGTCGACAGGCTGCGCGAATGGAACAGGTCAGGTGGCACCCTGATAGGCTACAGGGGAGGAAACCGGTGGCTGGCTGCCAATAAATTTGCCGAGATAAGCTATGCTGACAGCCCTGCTGCAGACCCTGAAAAGGAGCGCTCTTACGCCACAAGGTCCGTTGACAGGGCAATTCAGACAGTGCCCGGGACAATCTTCCAGGCAAGAGCTGACATAACCCACCCTATCTGTTACGGCTATACCAGGCCCACAATTCCGGTATTCAAGACTGATGCATCAGCAGTGAAGGTGACCGGAAGCAGTTACAACACCCCCGTCAAATACACGGCAGATCCGCTGCTGAGCGGATACTGTTCGAAGGAGAACATAGAAAGGATAAGCAACAGTGCGGTTGTGGCCGTTCACGATGGACCGGGAAGGGTGATCTCAATCTATGACGACACCAACTTCAGGGCTATCTGGTACGGCACCTCAAAGCTGTTTGTCAACGCCGTCTTCCTGGGCCAGCTGCTCAGATAGGAAAGCAAATACGTCCGATAGCTATCTCCTCCACCTCGCGCAGAGACCTCTCAAGAGAGGCGAACTGGCTCCTGTCACCGGCAAGCTCCAGTATGATCAGTCCGGCGGGCTCACCGAAGTAGACCTCATTGACGCCCAGCCTTGTACGGATTACACAACCAAAGGTGGTAAGCAGTGCCTGCACCTGCGGGCCCAGGTCGTCCCGCCTGGGAACCATTACTCCCAGAATTGTTATGCCGTCACACTCCATTGAAGCATCAGAAAGACCGTGTGAGAAGAGCATCTCTTTAACGAACAGCCCTTCGATCTTTTTCAACTGCGTGGCCAGGGCCTCACAGTCCCCTGGAAGGCCTGCAAGGTGAATTACCATGAATCCCTCGCGGCTGCAGAGCTCATTATTCAGCTCGTGGAAACCAAGCCTTGTGCTGACAACCCCGGAATGCTCCGAAAGGGCCTTCTGAACAAGCCCGGCCTCTTTGATCCTGTCAGTGATCTTTATCCCTAATACTCTGACCATGATTGTAGATTTTAATAGTAAAGGTCTCTTTCACCGTTTTTAATGCGACCGATCTTGGCCCTGATGCTTTGTTTCATCCCCTCATCGAGGTCAGCCATGTTCTTTTCGATTGCGGTCCAACCCTTCTCTGCAAGCTCAGGTGATGCGTAGTCGACGATATACTCGGAAAGAGTCAGGATGGCGTTTGGAGTGCAATAGCGCTTTATGAAGCCGGGTACCGAGAACTCCATGAAGTGCTCTCCGGTGCGTCCAAGCCTGTAACAAGCAGTACAGAAGGACGGGATATAATCGTTGTCAATAAGTTCATTGATAACATCGGCAAGGGACCTCTCATCATTTATCCTGAACTGTTCCCGGTTGAGGTTCTGATCGGAATTTCTGGATGCAGAATACCCGCCGAGTTCAAGCTTGGTGCCTCCGTCTATCTGAGACACACCGAATGCCATTGCCTCGGAGCGAACGTCAGGAGCCTCCCGTGCAGTAAGAATGAGGCCGGTGTAAGGTACTGCGAGACGGAGTATTGCTATCAGCTTCTTGAAATTATCATCGCTGACATAGTACTTCGGGTTAAGGTTCAGGGCTGAGGCATCCTTGATCCTGGGGAATGAGATTGTATGCGGTCCGACATTGTAACAAGCCTCAAGGTGGTTTGTATGCCTTACCAGTCCCATCACCTCGAACCTCCAGTCGTAAAGGCCAAAGAGCGCTCCGATTCCCACGTCATCTATGCCTGCCTCCTGAGCCCGGTCCAATGCGGTGAGACGCCAGTTATAGTCTTTTTTATGGCCGCCCAGGTGATACCATGTATATGCCTCGGGGTCATAGGTTTCCTGGAATATCTGGTAGGTACCTATGCCTGAACTTCCCACTGTTCTGAATCCGTCGATGTCAAGAGGAGCGGCGTTTATGTTTACCCTGCGTATCTCTCCCCTGTCCTTTTTGACTCCATAGACGAGCTTTACAGTATGTGCAATATACTCGGGTCCGTATTCCGGATGTTCGCCGTAGACAAGAATGAGTCTCTTCTGCCCGTTATCCTCCAGGGCTTCGACCTCTGCCGTGATCTCCGCATCGCTCAGTGTCTTTCGCTTTGCGTCCTTGTTTGTAACCCTGAATCCACAGTACTGGCAGTTGTTTGTGCATTTGTTGCCGATATACAAAGGTGCGAAGAGCACTATCCTGTTTCCGTAGACTTTTTTCTTTAGTTCGCGTGCTCCGGCTTTTATCTCCTCCACAAGGTCACCTTCGGCATTAATGAGTGCCGCAGTCTCTGCAAGGGTGAGACGCTCCTTTGAGAGTGACTTGGCTATCAGTTCCCTGACTCTTACTTTATCTGCCTTGTTGTCATTTATAAAGGACCACAACTCGGCCGGGTCTATGAAAGGCTCCATCCGGCGGTCCGGTATGGTGCATTTTTCTGGATTGAATTTCATTTAATTACTTTTTGCTTTCCGTCCACACGCAGAAATCTAATATGCAAAGATACGATTTTTGGCCTCTTCCTGTTCAGGCAAGTCAGAAGATAAGTTCCTCCATCTCCCTGACTCCGGCAATTAGGGCATTCCCTGGATCCGCCGCGTTACGGCTTGCATCCAGGCGCTTATGGAAGAAGAGAGTCATCCTTTTTCCGGGGATGTCATTCTCATAATTCTCAAGATGGAGGAATATATCCGGAAGCGGAGCTCCATTGTCAGGAATGTAGACCATTCCCCTGGAATAGTATGTCTCAGCCGCACATGAAACTGCATACAGGCCCGGGGCCGGGACCAGCTTGGTTAAGTCGGTCACCGGGATTCGTAACATAGGAACCAGGGGGCTGAGGGATGGATCCTCCCTTACGGCCGTGCCGATGATCAGGTAGAAATGGTCAAGATAGGCGTTGGCGCGCTGTATATAGCCCTCTGTCAGTGCCTGCCTTATACGGGTCGAGCTGACGGTCTCGTTCTGAACCTCCTGCATCGGTATCTCCTCCGCCTCAAAGCCGTACTTTTCCTTCCACTCCCAGAGCGTGCGGTAATCACCCTGCTGGTTGAACCCGAAGTGGTGGTTATGACCAACCACGATCACCCTGGCACCCAGGATGCCGCACAGGATATCCTTCACAAACTCCTCGCTTGTGATCTTTGCAAAATCGCGCGTAAACTCAATTATAATGACGTTGTCAAGTCCCGCCTTGCGTAGCAGCTCTATCTTTTCTTCCTGAGAGCAGATGAGCTTCAGTCCCTTTCCGGCAGTTTCCGGATAGAGCACAACCCTCGGATGGGGATGAAATGTGATGAGAACGCTTTCACCGTCGTGTTCGGAGGCCAGCTTCTTCAGTCTCCTGATGATTGTGCGGTGGCCAATGTGCACACCATCAAAGGTACCGGTGGTGACCACAGGAGATTTGATAACTGCTGCCTCCCGGAAGTTCCCGAAGATTCTCATTATCCGGCCGGCTGCTGATTCTCCTTAACGTAATAGGCTACCTTCTCGATTGATGTGATCATGTCAAACTCTTCGAGGAAGACGTTGTCAGGGACATTCAGAGGCACTGTAGTAAAGTTCATTATGCCCCTGATGCCTACATTGACAAGTGTTGAGGCCATTGATACGGCCTGGTCGGTTGGCACTGCTAGGACGGCAACATTGATATCGAGCTCCTCCCTGAGTTTCCTCAGCTGGCTTATGTTGAAGCAGCGAACCCCGGCAACAACCTTGTCAACCTTTTGCGGATCGACATCGAAGGCAGCCACTACATTCATGTTCGTGCGCTTGCCCTTGAAGTAGCCTGTAATGGCCCTTCCCAGGTTACCCATCCCGATGATTGCTACATTCAATCCGTTGGGAGCATCTATTATCGAGCCGATGGTTCTGATCAGTTCGCGTACGTCATATCCTTTTCGCATCACGCTGCCATAGCCAATGAGCATCAGGTCGCGACGCACCTGCACTGCCGTAATATGCAGCATCGCGGCCAGCTCGTGTGAGAAAACATAATTACGGTTTGCAGCCAGGGTCGCGATAAGCGCTCTCCTGTACTGGCTGAGACGTTCTACGGTTTTTCCCGGGAGTGCCTTCATATTCCAGTTTTTAAATTAGATACCTGTGATCTGGGTATTATCACCGTGAAGACCGATCCCCTGTCAGGGGCGCTCTCCACATTTATTACCCCGTGATAAAGCTCAACGACTTTTCTGACTATCGAAAGCCCCAGTCCGCTGCCGCTTATGTTGCGTGTCTTGTCATTCCTTATTCTGGAGAACTCTTCGAACAGCATCTCCCGCTCTTCATTGTTCATCCCGATGCCGGTGTCAGCCACCGAAAGGGTAAATTCAGTCTCATTGCAGTCGATTGTGACTGTCACAGTGCCACCGGGCTTGTTGTACTTGACTGCATTTGAAACCAGGTTATTCAGGATGATCTCGAAATCGTTGGGATCAGCCCATATGCTTTCGCAACCTCTGACCTCGGTTACGAACTGAATATCCTTGTGGATTGCATAAGGACTGACTGTTACAACAGCCATTGACAACAGCTCCTTAAGATTTACATTCTGCATCTTCTCCAGGTGCCTCTCGAAGCTCACTTTGGTGAAGTCGAGCAGGTCCATGATGAGATGCCTCATACTGTCAATCCGCTGAAGCGATCTCTCAATAGCCGAGGCATATTCGTCCAGTGAATCACCCATCTGCCTCTCCTGCATCATCTTGAGATAGCCCTCAATTGCGTTCAGTGGAGCTTTGAGTTCGTGCGAAAGCACTGAGAGGAACTGAAATCTCACTTTCCTGCCTTCAACCTTAAGCTTCTGTGTTATCCTGCGCAGGTACTGCTGCTTGGTGATCTGTTCAACCGAGGCCTTCAGCTCCTGGGGAGTAAAGGGTTTGGGGATGAAGTCAATGGCTCCGTCGTTGTGCGCCTTCACGGCCACGTCAATGGAGGCATAAGACGTTATCATCGCCACAACAATATCATAATTCTTTTTTCTTACATACTCGAGCACTTCCACCCCCTGTATTCCGGGGAGTTTATTATCAAGGAGCAGAATATCAGGCATCTCCCGGTCAATAATCTCAATCCCTTCCTCACCGGTGGCCGCTTCCAGAATCTGAAAGGTATAATCCTCATCCATAAACGGATAAGTTACATGAAAATTCCCCAGTATCCTTGTTACACCGGATCTGATGCCTGGTTCGTCATCAACTACGAGAATCTTTAGCTGTGCCATGTTCAGATCTTAAGAAGTTTCTTGATTTCCTGTTCAAGTTGTTCCGGTCTCACTCCCTTTTCCAGGTAGAGGTCAGCCCTGATCCAGTCGCGGTCCTGTCCTCCGTTCAGACCAAAAGTAATTCCTGTCTCACGTGAAACAGCCGTTGCCAGTATCACCGGCACTTCGGGATGCTTCCGCTTCAGTTTGTAGCAGAGGATGAACCCGCTGTCATCACTCTCCATCATCAGGTCGAAAACAGCAATGTCAGGCTTCATTTTTGTGATGACCTGCTCAGCCTCGGCCTGACTCTCCACTGCCATTACCTCGAAACCTGCCTTGCGCAGGTAAAAGGCCACCTGGAAGAGGTAATCGGGGTCATCGTCAGCGAGAAGGACTGTATGTATTTTACTCATTATTTGTGATTGTGTTTTATATTCCTGTTTATCAATATTCAGCGCCGGCCGGCTATTCGGGTCTCCTCGGCAGGATTATTTTAAATGTTGTTCCTGTGGGACCTTTGGCGGGGTCACTGTTTGTCTCGACGGTAATCTGCCCCTTATGCATCTTGACGATGCCATAGGTTGTGGCAAGTCCAAGACCCGTACCTTTTCCAAGCCCCTTGGTTGTAAAGAAGGGTTCGAAGATCTTGGGTTTGTCCTCCTCCTTTATACCGGAACCTGTGTCAGCGATTATGAAGACGACGTCACTGGGGGTATCCTCAAGTGTTACCTTCAGGGTTCCCCCATCAGGCATTGCGTCAATTGCGTTTCTGAAGAGGTTTGTGAGGACCTGTGTCATCTGTTCTGAGTCGATTGATGCATCAGGAGTTGTCGTCCGGTCTTCTATGACAGCCTTTACATTTTCCGGAAATACAACACCCGAGACACTGCTTTCAGTAAGCTTCCTGATATTTATGAACTGGTGGTTAACCTGGTTTTTGCGGGCAAAGTTAAGCAATCCGCCAACGATCTTCTTGCACCTGGCCGCCTGTTCCACAATGAGTTGCAGGTCCTCGCGTACCGGATCCTCAGGCTTGCTCTCATCCAGCAGGATATTACTGTACATTATCACCACGCCAAGGGGATTGTTGAGCTCGTGGGCAATACCGGCTGACAGCTGGCCCATGTGGGCTAGCTTCTCCGACTGCTTGAGGGCGTTCTGCATTGTTGTCAGCTTGGCGTTTGAGAGGGCAAGGTCCTGAACAGACTTGTGCAGTTTTTCTATTGTATAGGGCAGGCACATCTCCTCCTCTGCCAGTCCCTTGATTATTGCAATTGCGTGGTCATAGCAGGTGTCATAACCGCATGCCCCGCAGTTCAGGTGGTCCTTGTCGGTCAGCTTGCCCATTGAAGCAAGCACCTGCCGCACCTCCTCATCGTCGTCTGGCGGAATAAGCATGCGTTTATCCTCCGGGCGGTAACGGATTGTAAGGTCAAGCCTGTCATAAACCTCAAGATTGTTCCTCCACTCCTCCATATCAAGGGAAGCCATCTTGTTCTGGGCATAGCTGCTAACAAGGGCTCTCCTGTTATAGAGTTTGCCACCTTTGCTCATCCCGGGTCCCATGATGCATCCCTCGCAACAGAGAAGTTCCAGGTGCTGGCCTCCTATCATCCCCTGTTCGAATTCCTTGATAGCCTCCTGGAAGCCGATTCTTCCCTCGGCAGCAATAATGTTGCCGGTAATTGCATCGTCATTCACACCGGCAGTCTGGAGCAGGCCTCTTGTCACAGGGAATATTGCCCCCCTGCCGCCAAGCGGCGGATCGAACTCTGTTGGCTTAACATTATCCTGGGTGATGCCTGACTCCTCCAGCATTTCGCGCAGCTCAATGAATGTAATGGCTGCATCCACCTCCGCATTCTCTGCCTTCTTTGCCACACACGGGCCAATAAATACCACGGAGAGGTCATCTCCGTATTTTTTCCTCATGACCCTGGTCATAGCCACCATGGGGGAGACCACCGGAATCAGATCCTGTGTCAGATCTGAGTGATAATATCTTACGAATGAGACTATTGCAGGACAGTCTGAGGATATGTATGTCTTTTCTCCTGCTTCGCTGATCAGGTTACGATAGCGGTGTGCCACAAGGTCAGCCCCGAAGGAGACCTCTGAAACATAGTCAAAGCCCATCGCCCTGACCATGCTTATTATCTTTTGATAATCATTCACTTCATGAAACTCGGCGGGAAAACTTGGCGCCACCAGCGCAGCCTTCTTCCCGGGTCTGGCAAGAACTTTTTTGACCAGGTCAGCTGTATTTACGAACACCTTTGCACCCTGGCTGCAGACCTTCGTGCAGTTGCCGCAGGCGATACACTTCTCGGTGATCACCTCGGCCTGGCCTCCGACGATCCGGATGGCGCGGGCCGGGCACTCCCTGACGCAGGTGTAGCATGTACGGCAAAGCTCCTTTATGGTGTATACAAGCATGGTATCTCTATTTTAAAGCAACACATCCCTTTTGCTGAAATGAGTGTGAAACAACTGCCTGTCAGCAAGCTCAGAAAACTGTTCAAATATCCTGCCATACAGGTCTGCCACCGAGGCCGACTGTTCAGGTCCTCGCACAGCCTCCTGGTCGTCGGTCTGCCAGATGAATCTCGATCGCTGTCTCACTGCCTCCTTCGATCCGGCAGGAAGCATTCCTCCTCCGTTGACGCAGCCACCCGGGCAGGCCATTACCTCCACCAGGTCATATTTTGCTCCGGCTTCCACCAATTGTTTGATCTTCGCGAGGCCCTTCAGCCCGTCGACCACGGCAACCGAGTAGCTCCTCCCGCCGATTGTTGCAATAGTCTCGCGGAAATTGCCTGTGTTGCGAAGTTTCTTCACGGCTGGCTTTTCAGCCTCCTTCTCCCCCTTTCTTACAGCCAGTGAGCGGAGAACCGATTCGGTGATGCCTCCGGCTGACTCTGCCAGCAAAGAAGCTGAACTTCGAAGTTCCATCGGCTCGTCGGCCGATTCCGGATCGATGTTGGATATGTCAATGCCGTAAAGCACTATCAGTCTTGCCAGCTCCCTCACGGTCAGTACCGTATCGATATCGCTGATGCCCTTCCTTGTCATGCTGTCACGGCGTGCCTCGAACTTCATCGCTGTACATGGGGTGACTGACACGGTATAGAGCCTGGGTTTATCACCGGTGACAGGTACAACCGATTTGATGATTGCCCCCGATATCTGCTGAGGTGTTTTAAGGGTTGAAAGTAATGGCAGCAGTTCGGGTGTGAACTGTTCGCAGTATTTGACCCAGGCCGGGCAGGCTGAGACTATCAGCGGCTTCCTGTCAGGCTTATCCTCTGAGTCAATGATTGCGTTGGTGAGTTCAGTTATTAAAATATCCGTGCCTGTTCCCGAAAGATATACCTTATCAAAGCCGGTCTTCCTGAGGGCAGCATTGAGCAGCCTGTCGAAGTCACGATTATACTTCACGCCCAGCTCTTCAGCCAGGGCGTAAGGAACCAACGGTGAATACTGTATGACTCTTGTCACATCACTCTTGCTGAGCTGCTCCTGAACCTCGGAGAGGTAATGCTTCTCATGGAGGGCTCCGGTTGGGCAGACAAGGACGCACTGCCCGCAGTGGATGCAGCTTGAGAAGTTGAAGTCGCGGTCCATGGCCGGGCCCACGTGGGTATAGCGGCCGCGGCCGATGAAGTCGATTGATGTGGCTGTTACAACCTCCTCGCACACCCTGAGACAGCGTCCGCAGAGGATACATTTTGACAGCTCACGCACAATGGCGGGACTCGACTGATCACGGCGGGGCTTGATCTTGCTTCCCCTGATACGCCGCTCCCTCACCTGCATCTCATCGGAGAGCCGCTGCAGTTCGCAGTCCAGGTTACGGTCGCAATAAAGACAGTCGTCAGGATGATTTGAGAGCAGCAGCTCAACAATTGTCTTTCGGGCCCTGATTACGCGCGGTGAGTGAGTCTTGATCTTCATCCACTCCTCCACCGGTGCAGAGCAGGCAGTGACCAGCCTTTCGCGCCCCTCAACCTCCACCACACACATGCGGCAGGCTCCCGTGGGGGTGAATTCTGCCATCCGGCACAGGGTGGGAATAATAATGCCGTTGCGGTTCAGCGCCGAGAGGATGGTTTCACCCTTCTCTGCCCTGATGCTCTTGTTGTTAACTTCTATTGTGAACTGCATGGCTTATTTTACTGTAACGGCACTGAACTTGCAAACATCATAACATACTCCGCACCCGATGCACTTGTCCTCGACGATAAAGAAAGGCTGCAGCCTGGTTCCGTAGATTGCATTAACAGGACATTTGGCGGCGCAGACTGTGCATCCCGTGCACTTTTCAACATCAATGCTGAAGGTCCTCAGACCCCGGCACACATTGGCACGGCATCGGCGATCGAAGATATGCTCTTCAAACTCCTCGCGGTAGTTGGCGAGGGCGCTTATAAATGGGTTGGGAGCCGTCTGTCCAAGCCCGCAAAGCGAAGTGTCCTTCATCACCGAAGCGATTGTCTCGAGCTGCATCACACCCTTGAATCTCTCGAGAGTGGCGTTGGAATCCTCGGTAATCGGTTTGCGAACCACGTTTTCGAGTATCTCGAGCATGCGGCCTGTACCCTCACGGCAGGGGATACACTTTCCGCAGCTCTCCCTGTGTATGAACTCCATGTAATATCTGACGAAATCGACCAGGCAGGTTGTCTCATCAATTATAATAAGTCCCCCTGAGCCCATAGCGATACCGTTGGCACGAAGCACATCAAAGTCGACCGGCAGGTCGAGATTCTTCTCTGTTATGAATGTTCCTGAGGGTCCTCCTATCTGGAGTGTCTTTAGGGCCTTACCGTCCCTGATGCCGTCGGCGATGCCCTCGGCGATGGTTCTGAAGGTTGTTCCCATCTCCACCTCAATGAGGCCTGTGTACCTGCCTCTGCCACCCAGCGAGAATAGTTTGGTGCCTTTGCTCCCTTCGGTGCCCATTGTACGGAACCACTCAGGACCGTGAGACAATATCAGCGGAACATTCATCAGCGTCTCGACGTTATTGATGACTGTGGGTTTGCCATAGAGGCCGCTGGTTGTGGGGTACGGAGGCTTGAGTTCCGGCATCCCGCGCTTCCCTTCCAGGCTGGCTATCAGTGCTGTCTCTTCTCCGCAGACGAATGCCCCGGCTTCTTCACGTATTACTATGTCAAGGTTGAATCCGCTGGAGAGTATGTTATGGCCTGTTATGCCGTATTCCGCGGCGGCGGCGAGCGCTTTGCGCAGGCGTGCAAGCGGGTGTGGCGATCCGGTCTTCAGGTAGATGACAGCGTTGGAGGCTCCGATTGCATAGGCAGCGATGCAGATTCCCTCGATCAGTCTGTGAGGATCACCTTCAAGCACCGACCTGTCAGCGTAGGAACCGGGATCACTCTCCTTGGCGTTGCAGATGAGGTACCTGTTGTCAGACGCAGAATTAAGTGCGTATTTCCACTTCAGCCCGGTGAGAAAGCCGCCGCCGCTGCGCCCTCGCAGCCCGCTGCGTTCGACTATGTCACATACTTCCTCGTGGGTGTAGTTGCGTATTGTCTTCAGAAATGCCCTGTAACCCCCGCGGGCGATGAACTCCTCAATGCTCTCCGGGTCATAGCAACCGCAGTTGCCGAGGACCACCCTTTTCTGCAGCCTGAAGAAGGGCAACTCCTCAATGAACTGTATCTCATGCCAGGCCTCGAACCCGAAACTGCCTGATTGCCCGACGAGGTCTTCACCCGGCATATCCTTGTGGAAGACACCGTTGAGGAGCGGCTCCACCTTATCCTCTGTTATATTCCTGAATATTAGCTTATTCTTTCCGGGCAACTGGACACAAAACATTGGCTCGAAGGCAGCCGGACCGTGACAGCCCGTTCTGACAACATGACCCTTGATTCCCATCTCTTCAAGGTACAGTTCTGCCGCAGCAGCAGTGGCATTGCTGCCTGCAATGATTGCAGCCGATCCTGAGGCTATACTGATTACGGGGACAGATGGTTTGTCACGACGTATCTCTGCAAGCCTCCTGGAGGTCTCAGCCGGAAGGGTATCGGAGGAATGCAGGAGGACCTCCCTGATGAGGAATTCCTTCAGTTCGTTATCTGTATTCTGTTTCATTTCAGGTCAGCCAGCAATTTGAGTTTTGTGATCAGTTCCGGGATATCTTCCGGATGTATGTGGGTGTGATAGTTCTCCCCCACACAGATAACCGGCCCCTCGTTACAGCCGCCCTGGCAAGCTGTCAGCTCATAGCTGAACCTGCCGTCACGGGTCGTCTGCCCCGGATCAATGCCAAGCGCCTCCCTGACGGCAGTCAGAACAGCCCCGGAGCCGTTTATGAAACAGGTCGTCCCGTTGCAGATACGCATATGGACCCTGCCTGAGGGAATGAACCTGAAACGGTCATAGAAAGTCGCCAGGCCATATATCTTGGTGGTCGACATCTGCAGGAACCTGCCGATACTGATTATCGCATTCTCAGACAGATATCCTTCCGCCTCCTGGACATCCTGCAGGATAGGTATGAGGTTTTCATGACTCCCCTCCCTGTAACGGCCCAGTATATCATCTATCTTGCTCATTTTGAAATTGATCTGACTTTTCAGACCAACACAAAGCTACTTAATTTTATTGTTATTTCAAAAACAATGTTATTTTATTAACAAATGGAGACTGAAAATAGGTTCAGGGTGATGTGAGCGTGGAAAATTATTGTACTTTTGAAAGAGCATGAACAAATGAACGGAGTACTTGGGACAGTCGTACAACATTGAGATTTGCCTTGGAAGTTCCTGTTTCTCAAGAGGAAACAGGGAGGTAGTACAGATACTGAGGGAGTACCTCAGGAAGAATCATCTTGATGACAAGGTGGTATTGAAAGGTGCCCGCTGTATGAACCGTTGCAGTGAAGGTCCTTTCATAATAATAAACGGAAAGACTTTTACCAGCATAGGTGTGCAGGATATTGAGAAGATACTGGAGAAAGAGCTGGTCTGACCCGGTTTGACAAATCAACGAATTGATTATGAAGATTCCCGATCAGGTAATATACATAAACGAGGATAAGTGCCGCAACTCATACTCATGTGTGAGGGCATGCCCGGTAAATGCAATTGAGGTCAAGCCGGAGAGGGCCCACCCTGTGATCATTGCCGACAGGTGTATCGGGTGCGGGCTCTGTTTTCTCTCTTGCTCACCCCGGGCCATAGAATTCAGGAATTCGAAGAGCCTTGTCAGGGATATCCTTCAGTCCGGCCGGCCTACTGCCGCCCTGATTGCGCCAAGCATTGCATCGGAGTTTGATGATATAACGGACTACCGCAAGTTCGTAGGCATGATCAGAAAACTGGGGTTCACATATGTACATGAGGTCTCCTTCGGGGTTGACCTTGTGGCATACGCCTACAAAAAGCTCTTCGAGGAGTCAAGCGGCAAGTATTACATCACCTCAAACTGTCCGTCAATAGTCGAGATGGTGGAGAAGTATCATCCTAACCTGGTTCCTAACCTGGCTCCGCTAGTATCTCCAATGGTTGCCACGGCAATGGTTACACAGGATCTATACGGTCAGGACATCGCAAACGTCTTCATTGGACCCTGCATTGACATCAAGGCAGAGGCTGCCCTTTACAGTGAGAAGAACCTTGTGGAGGCTGTTCTGACCTTCATTGAGATCCGTCAGCTATTTGAGGAGAACGAGATCCAGGAGAAGACTGTGAAGATGGCCGAGTTTGATCCTCCCTTCGGTAACTGGGGAGCTTTGTACCCCTACCCTGCCGGCATACTGCAGGCGGCGGGCATCAAGCGCGATCTGGTTTCAAGCCAGGTGATCACAGCCTCAGGGGCCGAGGATGTGAGAGAAGCGATAAACGATTTCGATCATCATATTGACACTATAAGACACCACTTCAACCTATTCTTCTGTCCCGGATGCATGCTCGGTCCTGGAATGATAAGGCATGACGAACGATTCAGGCGGCGGTCGCTTGTGAAACAGTAT
>Ga0209800_10001023_pt1 | contig 33386 bp, 32 predicted proteins | sample Higcelweek8metaG_FD_187174 | JGI IMG/M metagenome (GOLD analysis project Ga0209800, IMG submission 187174) | Freshwater pond sediment microbial communities from the University of Edinburgh, under environmental carbon perturbations - High... | ecosystem: Environmental > Aquatic > Freshwater >...
ACAATTCTTTCTATTTCCAAATGTAAATTGGATTCATTTCAAGTATATGATGTTGAAATTGAGTTTGATGGTGAAGATGATATATTCTTTGGTAATATCTCTGTTGATCAATTTGGTAAGAAAGATATTGCAAACACTAGGCATGGAATTAATCTAATGGATTTTGGTTATGCTTTAACTGTACACAAGGCACAAGGTAGTCAAGCTAGTAAGGTTGTTGTTTTTGAAGAAAGATTCCCCAATATGTCAGATGATCTTTGGAGGAGATGGTTGTATACAGCAGTCACAAGGGCTGAGAAGGAGTTATATGTTATTGGATAGTCTTTTGATATATAATCAGGCATGATAATTAAAAACCCAAAAGAAGAAAAATTGTATAGAGAGGCAGCAGATATTTCTGTTGAGATACTTATGGAGTTAGGAAAATTGGTTCGTGTTGGTACAACACCTCTCGAGATTGATTTCCAAGCAGGTTTTCTATGCAAGAAATATGGAGTACAAGCAGGATTTAAAAGAGTTGATGGTTACAATTTCAATTCTTGCATATCTGTAAATGATGTTGCTGTTCATGGTATCCCAAAAGATATTCCTTTGGAAAAAGGTGATTTGATTTCTATTGATTTCGGAATAATACACAAGGGTCTGTATACAGATCATTGTTGGACTTGGAGTGTTGGTGAGCCTGACAAGAAGAACAAAAGGTTGTTAGAGGCTGGAAGAAGAGCTGTTGAGAATGCTGTAGGTAAGGCTATTGTAGGAAATAGGACCGGCGATCTTGGTTTTGAGATGCAAAGTGAAGCAGAAAAGAATGGGTACAATACATTAAGTATATTTGTTGGGCATGGTATTGGAAAAACACTTCATGATAATCCTGAGATACCGGCATTTGGAGAAAAAGGCAAAGGCACTCTTTTGGCTGATGGTATGGTCATTTGTGTCGAGTGTCAGGTTGTGGACGATGAAGATGATGTTGAGATAGATAAGGATGGATGGTCTGCTAGAACAGTTAATGGTGGGAATAGTGTTATGTTTGAATATATGGTTATTGTTAGAAAAGATTCACCTTCTGTTTTAACAGATACCTTCAACTGGAATACAATTGTTTAATAATCCCCTTTTTTACGATATAATCCTATTGTAATACCTCTTAGTAGGTTTCGTTCTTTATGCAGGTCTATAGAAAGGGCACAAAATGAAAAAGCAGTTCTCAGAATTTTTTGAAACGGTATTAATTCTTGGAATCTTCGCTTTGATCGTCTTGTACGATTGGTTCAATTATACATTTAGGCGAAAGGAGTTTCTTGCAGAGAGTTTGTATATCGAACAACTTGATAGATACCTTTTATAGACCCTGTGAGAAGATGCTCAATACTTGTTTTTTACAATGGGCATCTTCTCTTTGGTCTTTCCTCAAATTGTTTCCAATATATTAAATATGGTATAATATACTATAGGTTGCATACCTATATATTCTTTCTTGTTTTCATACAAAAAGAATACTGCTCATTAAAAAGGCCTATTTATTCTCTTTGTTAATATCAACATTTAGTGATTTATATATCTAGATATTTGAATGTTGATATTAACCATCTATTGATGGATTTACTCTCAGGGAGAAGAAATGAAAAAGAAATTTGCTTTCGTTTCAGTAATAATCGCAATCCTTGTGATTGCTGCCGCACCTCTGTTCCCAACTGGATCGTTCATTCTTGTAAGATACACCCCCCTTGGTTATCTTGGAGGACAGAGAATATCTGCTGATCTTACAATGAATGATCATGTCATTTGTACTTGGGATTTAGGTGCTACCCAACCTTGGGATCGTGGAGAAGAACATCTCTACTTTGTTCCTGTAGAAGGAAATTGCCCAGGTATGGACGAAAGAAATCTTGTTGTATGGGATGTTCAGCATAATTTTGCTGAAGTATATTTTCAGAATGAAAAAATTCTGGAAATCCCCATTTGGACGATGGATAATACTGGAAGGTATTCTCTTCTCCAACAAAAATAGGCCTTCGAAGGGGTCCAAGTCTTTAGCATTTGCTAAGCTTGGCCCCTTCCAAACCTTTTCTTGATTGATATGTTAAAATGGTACAACTAAACTTAGTCTACCTCTTTATGAATGAATCAAGAATATATGATATTGCTATAGTTGGATCTGGTCCTGCAGGCTATTCTGCAAGTATATATGCTAGCAGATACAAACTCTCAAATATTGTTTTTGGTAAATTGGCTGGAGGTACTATTACCGAAGCACACAAGGTATGTAATTATCCTGGAGTTTGGGATGTTTCTGGTCTAGAACTAGGAATGAAGTTTCAAGAACAAGCTAAAGAACTTGGTGCAGAAGCATCTACTGAGAGCATTGTAGAGATAAAGAAGGAAGGAAATGCTTTTAAACTTCTTACAGATTTAAATAAAGAATATTTAGCTAGAACAGTTGTATTAGCAACTGGTACAGACAGAAACAAACTAGCAATTCCAAAAGAGGATGAATATGTAGGAAAAGGTCTTTCATACTGTGCAACCTGTGATGCTATGTTTTACAGAGAAAAAATTGTAGGTGTTGTTGGAGGAAGCAATTCCGCTACAATGGCTGCAACTATGCTCTCTGATATTGCTAAACAGGTTTACATTATATACAGAGGTGCAGAACTAAGAGGAGAGCCTGCATGGGTAGATCAAGTTCTTGCAAAAGAGAACATCACTATTGTATATCAAACATTAATAACTGGCTTAGAGGGCGAACCAAGACTTCAGAGAGTGAAATTATCCAAACCATTCAATGGTAGCGATAGTATTGAACTTGATGGCTTGTTTGTAGAGATAGGTTCAGAGCCAAACATTACCCTACCAATCAAGTTAGGATTAGAATTAGACAAACAAAACTATATTGTTGTAGACAAAGCACAAGCTACTAGTCTAGAAGGTATCTGGGCTGCTGGAGACTGTACTACAAACTCAAATAAGTTTCAGCAAGTTATTACAGCCGTTTCAGAGGGTGGAATTGCTGCTAATTCAATATATTTCTATCTGAAAGAACAGAAAGTTTAAAACATACAACATCTTGTATGTCTAACCCATCTATATCACAACCGATATAATGTATAAGTTAACCTGTAGTAGTTAACTATTCTTCACTTTCACCTAAATAACAACAATAACATTAATCTTCCTATTCTATGGGCTGTTGACCGTATACCACCTGTTGGGATATGTTAAATCACAACATACAATATATTGTGTTTATACATATGAAGTGTCCATTTTGCGAATGTGAAGCGACAAAAGTAGTAGATAAAAGAGATAACAGGGACGACAGTTCTACAAGAAGAAGAAGACAGTGCTTAAGATGTGGTAAAAGATACACCACATACGAGAGAATCGAGAATATTGATGTAAGTATCTTAAAGAAAGACGGCTCTTTAGAAAAATTTGATCAGCAAAAAATAATAAAAGGAATAAAGAAAGCTGTTGATGAGCATAAGATTCCCTTAGAGGATATTGAGGCTTTTGCTGAAGAGATTGAAAAACAAGTCATAAACAGTGAAGATCCAATTACTTCAAAAGACATTGGGTTTAAGATACTGGAATGGTTAAAGAGTAGAGATCCAATGGCATATATCAGATTTGCATCTGTATATAAGGGGTTTAAAGGTTTGGATGAGATTAAAGAAGAGATTAAGAATCTAGAAAAAATTTAAATTTTTATTTTGATCCACATGGCTGCCCAGAAAAGTGCCAAAATGTTTAAGGTTAAGAAGAGAGACGGTCGTTTAGTAAGATTCGAGAAGGAGAGGATTGTTACAGGGATATTCAAAGCTGCTGAGAGTGTTGGTGGTAAGGATAGAAAGAGAGCTGAGGAAATAGCTGACGAAGTTGTCTCTAGATTAAAAAAGAAATATCAAGAAAAGGAATTTGTAAAAAGTCAGGATATCGCAGATATGGTTTCTCAGGTACTTCTAGATATGGGGCATGCTAAAACTTCTATTGCTTTTGGATTGTTTGTTGATTTAAAGAATCAGGTTAGAAATATAAAGTCTTTGGTTGATGCAAATACATTGGTTAAAGACTATATAGACAAGCTTGATTGGCAGGTTAATGAGAATAGCAATATGGCCTATTCATGGCAGGGTTTAAATAACTATATTTCTTCTACGGTTCAAGCTAATTACTGGTTACATAGTATATATCCAAAAGAGATTTCCAATGCAAATATAAATAAGGATTACCATATTCATGATTTGGGCATGTTAGCTACATACTGTTGTGGTTGGAGTTTGGAGGATTTACTTTTAAAGGGTTTTACAGGTGTTAAAGGTAAAGTATCTTCTGGACCTGCTAAACATTTTAGTGCGGCTTTAGGTCAATGTGTCAACTTCTTCTATACCTTGCAGCATGAGGCCGCTGGTGCCCAGGCTTTTTCAAGTTTTGATACATTTTTAGCCCCTTTCATTAGATACGATGATTTGTCTTACAAGGAGGTCAAGCAAAAGATGCAGGAATTTATTTACAATATGAATGTTCCTACTAGAGTTGGTTGTCAGACTCCATTTACAAATATAACTATGGATCTTATTCCTTCAGGTATTCTTGCAGATCAAGGTGTAATCATTGGTGGTCAGATACAGAAAGAAAAGTACAAGGATTTCCAGAAGGAAATGGATATGATTAACAAAGCTTTCTGTGAGATTATGATGGAGGGTGATTCTCAAGGACGACTATTCTCCTACCCTATTCCTACTTACAATTTAACAAAGGATTTTGATTGGGACAAAAAGGAATACAAATTAATATGGGAGATGACAGCAAAGTATGGCATTCCTTACTTCTCAAACTTCATCAATTCAGATATGAGTCCTGACGATGCAAGAAGTATGTGTTGTAGATTGAGGTTAGATAATAGAGAGCTTAGAAAGAGAGGCGGCGGTTTGTTTGGTGCTAATCCTTTGACTGGGAGTATTGGTGTTGTAACGATTAATCTTCCACGAATTGGATATGAAGCAAAGAACAAAAGGGATTACTACACAAGGTTAAACAAGATGATGGATCTTGCGAAGAAGAGTTTGATGATTAAGAGAAAATTCATTGAGAAGTATATGGATGTTGGTTTGTATCCTTACTCTCGTTTTTACCTTGCAGATATCAAAAAAAGGTTTGGAGAGTATTACAAGAATCATTTCAATACAATTGGAATATTAGGAATGAATGAGTCAATGATGAATTTCTTTAAGGATGAGAGTAAGGGGATAACTTCGGATGAAGGTAGGGAGTTTGCATTGGAAATCATGGATCATATGAGAGAAAAGTTAATGAAGTATCAAGAGGAAACAAATCAGTTGTTTAACTTAGAAGCTACACCTGGCGAGGGAGCAACATACAAATTTGCAAAAGCAGATAAGAAAAAGTTTGGAGACGGTGTGTTTACTGCAGCTAATGTAGGATTCCACAAGAATAGTCCTCCATACTACACCAATAGTACACAATTGCCTGTTGGATTGACTGAGGATGTCTTTGAGGCTTTGGATTTACAAGATGACTTCCAATGCAAGTATACTGGAGGAACAGTCTTCCATATATATCTTGGGGAGAGGGTTAAGTCTGCAGAAGCGACTAAGAATCTTGTAAAGAAAATTGCTGAAAATTATAAGTTACCATATTTTTCAATAACCCCAACATTTAGTGTGTGTCCAATGCATGGATACATTTCTGGTGAGCATAAGTATTGCCCTGTTTGTGATTCTGAAAGAGGCTACAAAGATGGAATGCCTTTTACGGAAGAATAAAAAATAATTTAATTATTTACTCTTATGAGAAAAGTAAAAAGACAAAGATGCGAGGTATATTCTAGGGTTGTTGGCTATATTCGCCCTATCTCCCAATGGAATATTGGAAAACAGGCTGAATGGGATGACAGAAAGATGTTTAAGGTTAATTGTTCATCATGTTAAGAATTGGTGGATTAGAGAAATCCTCTCTTCTTGACTATCCTGACAAGATATCTGCAATCATCTTTACATATGGATGTAATCTTAGATGTCCATACTGCCATAATCCAGAGCTCGTCATAGAAGCTTTTGATGAGAGAAGAGAGGTTACACAGAAATATCTTTTGGAATTTCTTAAGGCAAGGATTGGAAAACTAGATGCTGTAGTAGTAACTGGAGGAGAACCGTTAATTAATAGTGATATTCATTCTTTAATAAAGAAAATAAAAGAGTTGGGTTTTCTTGTTAAGCTTGATACAAATGGATTTTTTCCAGACAAGCTTAAGGCAATAATAGAAGAAGGAATAGTCGACTACATTGCTATGGATGTTAAGTATCCAAAGAGTCAATATATAAAGGAGTCTGGGAAAAAGAATGCAAGTGAGAAAATAGAAAAATCAATACGAATAATTATGGAGTCTGGAATTGATTATGAATTCAGGACAACATATGTAAAAGGCATACATGATCTCAAATCAGCGGAAGCAATAGGATCTATGATAGAAGGCTGTAAGAGATACTATATTCAAAACTTTCGAGATGGCAAAACTATAAACCCATCGTTAAATTCAAGTAATTCCTTCTCCGACGAAGAGCTCAAAGATATAAAGAAGGTAATAAAAAAGTTTGTTAAGACTGTACGAATTAGATAGAAGGGTTTTCTAATACACTTACAACCTTTCCATTTAAAATACCATCTGTATCTCTATCAAGATAAATTGGTTGATTCAAAGAATTACTAGATTCTGGATAAAGAATTATCATATCTTTATTCTTTTGATATCTTTTGACAGTAGCACAGTTATCAATTATAGCTACTACAATATCTCCGTTATCTATGACACTATCCTTCTGCACAATCAAATAAGATCCGTTTTTCAAATATCTTCCATCTATATTAGCAAGATCCATAGAATCTCCTTTTACTATTAAAGAAAATAATTCACTCTTCTTTCCTACTATATTTTGATCAACCTTCAAGATGCCTAGATTTTCTTCCTCTGCAGAGACAAGTGGGATACCAGCATTGGCATAACCAAAGATTGGGATTCCAACCAGATAGTCGTATACTATCTGGTCATCCTCTTCAACCATATGTATACCCCTAGCCTCTCCAGTCCTAATAATATATCCTTTCTTCTCTAATGCTATTAAATGGTTAACAACACCTCTCTTCGTACTAATACTTAGTTTCTGTTGAAGTTCTGCAAGTGATGGTGCATAACCATTCTCTAAAAAGCACATCTTTATTGCCTTCAAAACAGCTTCTTGCTTTGGGGTTAGTATACTATCCATAATTAATCAAACTTAATTTAGATATATACCTAGTATACCTCTAGGAAGAAGTTCTACAAGTACCCATAGTGATGCTACTTGCAGAATTTGTAACATAATATTATACTTTCAGTATATAAATTTATTAAAAAACAGTATGGCAGAAGAGAAAAAAGCCAAAAAAGTTTTTACATTAGACGAGATTAAATTCAACGAAGCTAACAAGGTGATGGCTGTAGTATCATGTATTCCATTGGTTGGTTTGATACTCATGTTTGTAGAAAAGGATGATCTTTTTGTTAAATACCATGGTGCACAGTTTACATTGGTAGGTGTACTACAATTCTTTAGCTGGGTTCCAGTTATTGGTTGGTTAATGGCACCTGTTACAGTTGTTTTGATAATCGTTGGAATGTTAAAAACATACAAAGGTGAGAGATTTGATGTTCCAGTTATTTCTGGACTTGGTTTGAAATTGATGGCTGCTATTTAAGAAGTCACTGGTTTGTAAAAAGGGGAGTTAAAACCTCCCCTTTTTTTATTTATTATGATAGAATCATTTGTCAATCTAGCGGGGAGTAGTTCAGTTGGCTAGAACGCTGCGTTTGGGACGCAGAGGTCGCAGGTTCAAGTCCTGTCTCCCCGATTTCTTTTACCCTTTCACTCTGTTTGCAACTATCATAGCATCTCTTAACTGTGCTGATAGGTCTGACATGCCACCAGGACTATGAGGGATAAGGATTGTGTTTGTCTTAGAGTTCTCTCCAATATCCTTAATAGTATCAAAATACTGAGTAAGTAATACCAAATTCATAACATCCTGTGCAGATGTACCATCTACACTCTCTTTGAAAGTCTCTACAGACTCTCTTAAACCTTCAATTATTGCTTTCCTTTGATCTGCGACACCCTTTCCTTGTAATGCCTTTGATTCAGCTTCTGCTTCTGCAGCTTTAACTTTCAATATCTTTTCAGCTTCTCCCTTCTCATTTGCAGCTATTCTCATTCTCTGTGCTGCATTTATCTCATTCATTGCTTCCTTAACCTTAGAGTCAGGCTCTATATCAGTAACAAGAGTATTAACAATATTGAAACCGAAATTAACCATAGTCTCATTTAACTCATCTTTAACAGCAATCGCTATCTCATCTTTCTTCTCAAAAAGTTCGTCAACAGTTATCTTAGGAACTTTAGCTCTAACAACATCAAACACATATGAATTTATCTGAACCATTGGGTTATTGAGTTTGTAGAAAGCATCATATACCTTGTCCGGTATAACTGCATACTGAACTGAAACCAATACATTTACAAAGACATCGTCTTTTGTTTTAGTCTCTGCTTTGACATCCAATTGCTGAATTCGAAGAGAAACTCTTCCAGATACTTTTTCAAAAAGAGGGATCTTAATATTCAAACCAGAAGAACAAGTTCTTACGAACTTACCAAATCTCTCAATGACTGCGACTTCCTGTTGTTCAACAGTAAAGAAACTTCCAAAAAACAGAATAAGGGCGAGAAGAATTATTACACCCCAAATGAAAGTATCCATAGGTATACTCTAAAAAGTTAGATATACCTTATTATATCAGGAATTTATTCTCTACAACAATCGACTGTTTCTTTTACAATATTGCCGAGTTTTTTCCAGAAGTTTTTTTCTTTAGGTTTCTTAGCCATGTTATTTTTCTGTTGAAATTATATTCATATTGAGAGCCCAAAAGAGAGAATAAAGACCATATGCTTTTTCAAACATCTCATATGCCTCTTTCTTGTTTCCTTTCTTCAACTCTTTTGTACCATACTCCATGATTCTATAGCTCGCACCTAAAAGATGCTTCGATATACACCATACTTCTCCACCATACTTTGGAATTATTCTTTTAAGTAGTTCTACTCTCATCTTTCTTATTTCATCAAGAATCTCATAGAAACTATCATTTTCAGTTTTAGCTCCACTAAAAAAGAGATGCTCTTCTATTGAGATGAGGTTCATAATTGCAATACTTAGATCTTCATCTGCAGAGAGGTCTAGTTTGTTATCTTTCTTTAAGGAATCATATTTTTCTACTAATTCCTCCACTTTCTCCATATCTATATCCTTTTTACTTTCTGTTTTTTTAGACATTAATCAAGCTAAAGATAATTTAGGTATACAGTATTATATAAAAAATTAATGAGCAAAGCCATAAGGAAGTAACAGGTAGTACCACTTTTTGGTATGGGAATAGAACCTTTTCGTTCTTTTCTTTTAAATACAAGTGCAATTTGCCAGCTAGATAGAAAGAGATTGAACCTATGAGACTTCCTAATACTATCTTGTCTATTCCTACTATTTGATTTAATTCATTACCAGTTACATTCATGAAGTGAAATGGGATAAATGTCATTGCATAGAAAAGAACAATAGAGATTGCTTCAGAGAAATACCATTTAGTTTTGAATTTTAGAGATATCTTCTCAGCAGTCATTAGAGAAAAAGACATTAGGATTCCACCTACCCAAACACTTGTAATTAAGTCATCAATTCCAAAATATCTTGAGAACCCTAGACCAGCACCAACAGCTACAGTACATAATGGACAAATTGCATAGGTTTTAGATATTGAAAGTACAGAAATTAGAATAGTAGAAAGTAGAATCATTGAGATTTTCTTTACCTTCCCCTTTTCCTTGCTACCTATATATAATCCATATCCAACAAGAAGAAGTAGAAATGCAGGAACACCAATTAGCAATATTTCCGTGCTTGCCTTACCTTTGTCATCTTCTTGAGATGTTACAAGCTCCTCTCCATTAATCTTTCTCTCTATCGAGCTAACAGCTTCTGGATAGCCCACAAAACACTGTTCATCAATTACAACCATAGGGATAGATGCTGTTTTGAGGTTACATTTTTGAACCATATCTAGAAACAAAGTTCTGTTTTCTTCTGATTCTGAAACTTTAATGTACTCAATGTTTATTTTTTCTTCTAATTGTTTCTCCGTTATCTCAACTTTTGATTTTTCACAGTATGTACATCCCTCGTCCCAAAAGAATTGAACAGAACTCTCTTGAGCATATACTATGTTCGGGAAAAGAAGAAAGACCAGAACAAAAAGGGTTTTTACTAAGGATTGTGTTTTCAATGTAAATGTTTCTTAAATTATTTAGTAGAGTTATATTTTACCATAATGTTGCACTAACGATACAAAGATAATAGAATGAAATAATAACTTAAGCTTTATTTATATGGAATACGCAATTTTAGGTGTCGTTGCTGTCTTAGCTGTTTTAGTAATCTCGATATACAACAAGATTGTAAAGCAAAAAATGGTTGTAGAAGAGGCTACTGGAGATATCGAAACATTCTTGAAACAGAGATACGATATGATTCCTAATTTAGTAGAGATAGTAAAAGGCTATGCAAAGCATGAGAAAGAGACTTTTACACAAATAACTGAAATGAGAGCAAAAGCAATGTCTTCTGGGACATTGGAAGAAAAAATGGATACTGAGAATCAAATCTCGCAAGCACTTTCAAAAATCATTGCAGTTGCAGAGAACTATCCTGAATTAAAAGCAAATACAAACTTCCAAGATCTTCAGACAAGTTTGAAAGAATTAGAAGATAGTATTCAGAAATCAAGAAGATATTACAATGGTGCAGTTAGAGACTTCAATACAATGATTATTGTATTCCCACAGAATTTATTAGCAGGAATGTTCGGTTTCAAGAAAGAACCATTCTTTGAGGCTTCTGAGGATGAGAAAAAGAATGTAGAAATTAAATTCTAAAGAACCATGAGAAAGTTTCTTTACTCAATCTTTTTTGTTTTGTTTACTTTCTCTTTTTTCGCATCTGAAGTAAGTGCAAGTGATACATTTTCCTCTGAGGAACAGATTTCTCTTTTCAAAAGTAGTATAGAATTAGAACAGGGAACAGATATAAATATAAAAGAAGAGATATCATATTACTTTCCATCTGCAAAGCACGGAATTATTAGAGAGATTCCTACTAATTACAAAGTTCAAGGAGGTTTCAAGAGACCTACTACTATCAAGCTAAACTCCCTATATTACTACGATAAAGATTTTCCAAATATTAAATATGATTTGTATGAAAGAAGTAGTGAAAATGGTTATACAATTTTTCAAATAGGAGATTCTGAGACAACAATAACTGGTGAATATGTGTTTGTAATAGACTATACAATTCAAAATATGATCAACTACTTTGATGATCATGATGAGCTTTACATAAACATTACTGGTAACGGATGGGAAGTTCCAATCAATCAAGCATATGCGCAAATAAAGGTTCCTGGAGATATTACAGAAAAAGTCTGTTTTACGGGTATTGGAGGTAGTAGTGATTCTAATTGTACTTTTCAAGATGTCGACAGTAAAGAGGTAAAGATCTCTTCGAATAGCTCTTTAGATGTATATGAAGGGTTAACTGTTGCAATTAAAATGCCAAAAGGAACACTTGAAGATACAACTAAAAAACAAAAGGTTGAGATGATTCTTGCAAATATTGGAGTATTTTTACCAATACCAGTATTTTTCCTTTTAAATAGTATAGTTAAAAGGAAGAAGAACAAGAAACTAACAATTATCCCCCACTACGATTCACCAAAAGGAATATATCCTCTTCTTGCAGGATATATTTTTAATAAAAGTTTGAATAACAAACATATCACTGCAGAAATGATTAAGCTTGCTGTAGATGGATATATAAAAATAAGGCAGGATGAAAAAAATACTTACAGTATTGTAAGAACGAATAAAGACAAAGAGGTGAAGAACGAGGTTGCAAAAGAGCTTTTGAATGGTTTACTGAAAGAAAAAGACGAGATAAAGATAAAGGATTTAAGTTCTGATTTCTTTAAGACTGTCTCTACATTAAGAAGTACAGTAGAAAAAGAAGCATATAGCGGTGAATACTTTGATAAATCAAAGAGAAATTTAAAAGGATTATTCATCTCCTTTGGTGCAATTGGTGGATTTCTCTCGCTTACAGTTTTAGCACCTCTACTTTCAACAATCGCAGCTACTGGCTGGACTGTAGGAGTATTCCTTTCTTTCTTAGTACTCTTGCTCCTTGGCATTATGGTAGATGTAAGAAGTGAGAATGGGAATAAAGTATATTACGAGCTCTTAGGTTTAAAGATGTATATAAATACGGCGGAGAAGCACAGAATTGAGTTTCATAACGATCCAAAGAAGTATCTTGGCGTCTTCGAAAAGCTACTTCCCTTTGCAATTATTTTTGGATTAGAAAAGAAGTGGGCAAAAGAGTTTGAAGATATATATTTGGAACCACCTACTTGGTACGATGGAGATTTTAATACATTCAACACTTACATGATTGCAAATTCAATATCAAAGATTAGCTCAAATGTACAATCTAAATCAGTACCACCTTCAAATAGTTCCGGTGGATACTCTTCTAGTCACTGGGGATCAGGTGGAAGTGGATTTAGTGGTGGAATGAGTGGCGGTGGTGGTGGCGGAGGAGGTGGTGGAAGTTGGTAGTCTAACTTACCACTTCACTGTGTACCCTTTAATTACAGTTCTCATATATGCATAGATATAAAAAATTCTGTATTTAAAAGTATCTATTGGGAAATCCATTAAGTGCATATATGTTACTTTCTTCCCCCCAAAACTCTCTTTAAAACTATTTACACCTGACCATGGATGCCTCTTGTTAAAGTAGTCCTCTGGTAACATACCTCCAAACAAGTCCAAAATTTCACAATTCAACTGTTTTCCTAACTTTACAGATTCCCAAAAAAGCAAATATGGCATTCTAATATTCTTCTCTCTAAACTCAGAGTCACTACCAGCTTGATATATATGAATATATTTACCATATACAGTACATTGCCAAATACTTACAGCAACACCTTTAAAATACCCGACAATCATAAAGAAAGATCCATTTTGAATTTGAAGCCTAAACTCTTTGAACAAAGATCCTAAAGACTTACCAACAAATCCTTTTTTAGCTTCTGTTTGAGTATAGAAATTTGCAAATGAATCAAACTGAGAATCATCATTAAAAATCTTTACTGAAACATCAGGATTTTTCAATAGCTTATTTAAATTGTTTCTAGTTGAATCAGTCATATCATGTCTCAATTCATCTTCTGTCTTTTTAAGATCAAAATACTGAGAAATTAAGGCATCAATATTTTGTATTGGAGCCTCTACGAACCCCAGCTTACTGTACACAGACGAAAGAGTTTCATTTTTCTCCACTAATGGTGCAACTCTAAACATAAAGCAGCTATTTTCTACAGCAATTTTCTTACAAAATGAAAATACCTCTTCCCAGTTCTCAGAAGAACCTTCTAGAAGCAAAGGAGAATGTTTAAATTCTAAGAATTTACCAAAAAGCTTAGTGGTACCAAAGTTACCAACAAGAATACCAATAAAAGTATTATTCTTCCTCACAATATACCTTACAGCATTGTCGTTTGTTTCTTTCTCATGGTTGAATCTAAAACTACTATTGAGGAAAGAATACGATGGAAAAGTTTTTACAAAACCATCCCATTCCTGATCATCTACTGGTATTACAAATTCTAAATTCCCCATATTAATCCTTAATTATTAAAAATAGACATGGTTTTTTCTCAAGAGATATCTTTTCTCTTCTCCACTGCTCTACTCTTTTTGTAACTATTTTTTGATCCTCACCCATAATATCATATGCGATACATAGTAGTGTGTAGCCCTCACAAACAGAAAGAATATCTTCCAACATTGACTGATTTCTGTATGGAGGTTCCATAAAAATTTGTGTCTGCCTTCTCTGATATGATAAGTTCTCTAAATATTTAATATCTTCCCTTTTACCATCTTTTTCTTTTTGGAGATAACCATTGAATGCAAAACTCTGCCCATTTAAACCGGAGGACATTAAAGCTAGAAGAATTGATGATGGTCCAACGAAAGGACATACTTCGATGCCCATTTCTTGTGCTTTTCTCACAATTCTAAACCCAGGATCTGCTACAGATGGTATTCCTGCATCTGAAATCAACCCCATGTCGTTTCCCTCCATTAATGGCACAAGCAGGTCAGAGATATCTATGTCCTTTGAGTGCTCATTGAACTCATATATCTCAATCTCCTGAATCTTCTTCGTAAGAGGTAAGTCTTTAAGGAAACTTCTAGCTACTTTTGGTGTTTCGGATATGAAAAATGAAAGAGAAGAAACGATTGGAATATCTTTTTGAAGAAGTATAGAGTCCATACTGTTAGAACTAATTGGAGCTGGTATTAGATATAGTTTACCTTTTTGCATTTTAGTATGTTCTTTCAAAATTATGATCAATATCCTCGATTCTCATCTTCCAAATAGCTGGTCTTCCGTGAGGACAACTATATGGATTATTACATTTAGTAAGGTTCTTGAAAAGAGAGATCATCTCTTCAGTTGTAAGTTTCTGTCCAGATCTTACACTCCCGTGGCATGCTATGGTTGCTAAAACATCATCTTTTCTTTTTTCAAGGTTCTTACTTAAAACAGTTAAATCTTCTTCCAATGAAAATATCTCTTCAAAAAGTTTCAAAAAGTCTGTTTCTGCAAACTCTGCAGGTATTGTTTCAATTAAAATGTTGTTGTCTCTGAGGGTATATATAAAGCCAAGTGATCTAAAAAACTCTTGGTTCTGCTCTAGGAAGAGTATCTCATTCTTGGAGAAGGAAAGTTCTGTTGGAACAAGAAGATTCTGTAAATTACTGTTTTCTTTATTGCTTTTCAAAAGCTTTTCAAAGTTAATTCTTTCGGCAGCCGCATGTTGATCTACTATCCAAAGTTTTTGGTTTACAAATTCAATGACTATATATTTATTAAATATTTGAAAGACTTTAGTAATATCTAAGTCTTCTTTTACTTCAGGTTCTTCTTGGACAGATGTACTTAGAAGTTCCCTAGAGAAAAGGAGACTGTCTTGGACAGAGTTAGATGACTTTGGTGGATATGTACTTTGTGGTTGGTATGAATTCGTAGGTAAAGAAGGTTTCTTTTGGTTGAAAGTATCTCTGAGAACAGAGAAATCTGTACTGGTATTTTGTTTACTATTGTCGTATGAAAGCTCCTTCTCAAGCGTGTGTTTTACTGCTTCCTCTATTGCCGAATATATTCTAAATGGATTTTCGAAGCGAACTTCTTCTTTTCTTGGATGCACATTAATATCAACTAATTCAGGATTAAGAGAAAGATTTAAAACAAAATCAATCTTTTCTCCAAAAGGCAGATATCTTGAATATCCTTCATATACAGCCCTTATGATCCCTTTGTCAGTTATTGGCCTATTATTGATATATATGTGCATGAAAGAAGATTTAGCACTGTGCAATGAGGGGTGGCTAATATATCCATTAATATTTAATCCTGACCCAGAGTAAAAGACTTTTAGAGAATTTGAGGAGAATTTCTCTCCATAGACATCTTTGACTCTCTCTGGCGATATCTCCCCTACTTTTGAGCCTTTAATTTCTTTCAACTCCAAGACTGTTTTGCCGTCCTTCTCAAGAACGAAATTAATATTTGGGTATACTAAGAAATATCTACTTACGATCTCATAAATTTTTCTATACTCAGTGCTTGGAGATTTCAAATATTTCTTTCTGGCAGGTATATTGTAGAAAAGATCGTTAACTTTGATACTCGTTCCTTTTTCTTTTGCAGCACTTGCAACACTTGATCTACCCTTCTCTGAGAAGGAAATGCTGTTCCCTGTGGCTTCTTCGATGAATCTAGAAGTTAGAGATACATTTGCTACAGACGAGATTGTAGAAAGTGCTTCTCCTCTGAACCCCATACTTAGCAATGTATTGAGGTCCTCAATGCTCTTTAATTTAGATGTAGTGTGTGCATCAAATACATATTCCATATTTTCCTTTGGAATACCAAATCCATCATCAGAAATTTCAATACTTTCCATGCCACCTCCCTTTACCTTCACCACTATCCTCTTAGCATTTGCATCAATACTGTTGTCTAGGAGTTCTTTCACTACAGATGCAGGTCTTTCGATAACTTCACCTGCCGCTATCTGGTTAATGACCTCTTGTGATAATTTGTTCAATTTGTAATTCATCATGTATACATTCTAACATAACGGAGAATCTGCTAGAATCATGTTATGGATAATTTCAATTTACAATCTAAATATTCACTTTCTTCAGACCAGCAAAAAGCTGCTGATTCAATATCCAGTGGAATACAATCAGGTTTTGAGAAACAAACGGTACTTGGTGTAACAGGTTCAGGTAAAACCTTTGTAATGGCAAATATCATAGACAAACTTAATAGACCAGCTTTAATTCTCTCCCACAACAAGACATTGGCAGCACAACTATACGAAGAATTTTTGGATTTCTTCCCAGAGAATGCTGTTAAATACTTTGTCTCTTACTATGATTACTACCAGCCAGAAGCATATATACCTACAAAAGACTTGTACATAGAGAAAGAGTCAGAGGTAAACAAAGAGATTGAGAACCTCAGATTTGGAGCTATGAATTCAGCATTAACCAGAAGAGATACTATCGTTGTAGCTTCTGTCTCTTGTATTTACAATATTGGTGCACCAGACAATTACGAGAACAAGTCCCTAGAATTTAGAGTTGGACAAGAAATACAGGTATCTCAAGTTGCCTTAGACCTCGTAGGAATGAGGTACCTTAGAGACACAATGGATTTCACAAATGGTGTATTCAGAATCTCCGGAGATATCATTGAGATATATCCTCCATATGAAGATCTTTCTATTAGGATAGAGCTGTGGGGAAACAAAATTGAAAATATCTCTAAGATACATCCATTAACAAAGCAGAAAGTAAGTAGTGAGAAAGAGATTCTTATTTTTCCTGCGACATCACTTGTGTATTCTCCCGATGTTATTGCACAGGCTGTTGGTAATATAGAGAGAGATTTAAAAAACAGAGTTACCTTTTTAAGAAATATAGGGAAAGAAGTTGAAGCATACAGATTGGAACAAAAAACAAACTATGATATCGAAATGTTGAAAGAAGTTGGATATTGTAAAAGTATGGAGAATTACTCCATATATTTTGATGGAAGAAAAACTGGAGAGCCACCATATACATTATTAGATTACTTCCCTAAGGACTATTTACTCTTCGTAGACGAGTCCCATATTACAATACCTCAGGTGGGTGGAATGTACAGCGGAGACAAGGTTAGAAAAGATAATTTAATTGAATATGGATTTAGACTTCCAACTGCACGAGATAACAGGCCTCTCAACTTTAATGAGTTTAGGCAGAAAGTTGGTACTACAGTTTACTTCTCTGCAACCCCATCTGATTGGGAGCTACAAGATAGCAATATGAAAATTGTAGAACTGTTAACCAGACCAACTGGATTGCTTGATCCGCAAATTGAAGTAAGAAAGACAGAGGGCCAGATAGATGAAGTAATATCTGAAATACGAAAGAATATAGAGAAGAAACAGAGAGTTTTAGTTACAACATTAACTAAAAAGATGGCAGAAGATTTAACAGCATACCTCAAAGATATCGATATCAAAGTTCAGTATATTCATTCTGATATTGATACAGTAGAACGAGTTGATATTCTTAGAGATCTTAGATTAGGAGAATATGATGTTGTTGTTGGAATTAATCTTCTTAGAGAAGGTATAGACTTACCAGAGGTATCTCTTGTGATAATTTTAGATGCAGACAAAGAAGGTTTCTTAAGATCTAAGACAAGCTTAGTACAAACAATAGGAAGAGCTGCAAGGCATGTAGAAGGAAGAGTAATAATGTTCGCAGACAGAATTACAGATAGTATGAAATTTGCAATTGAGGAGACGCAAAGGAGAAGAAAGTACCAAGAGGAATACAATATTAAAAATGGTATAACACCAACAAGTATTGAGAAAGAAATACGAGGAAGACTTATTGACGAGAAAGAGGAATTGGAAGAAACAGATATTGCTATTGAAAAAATGGATGTAAAACAAAAGAAATTTTTAGTTAAAGATTTAGAGAAAAGAATGTTGTTAGCAGCTGATTCATTACAATTCGAGAAAGCAGCACGGTTAAGAGATCAAATAAAGGAAATAAAGAGTGATATATCTTAAATTGTAATAGCTTCAAAATGCAAAGAGGAGTATTAGTATTACCAAAAGAAGAATTAACAAAATTAAGAGAGAAGATAAACACTTCTTCATGCAGCAATCAGTTGCTATGTGGAAAGATAGATGAAGCATATTTAAATATACAAAATGAAAACAGAGTTTTTCTTTCAGAAGAAGAACTTGAAGAAATGTTGGATATTATTGGTATCGGAGATCAGGATTCTGTATTACAAAGTACAACCCAGAAACTTAACGATCAGTTGAGAAGTATTAGAGGAATTTAGTAGCTAAGTAACAGAAATAAGAAAACACAATAACAGCTCCAGATAGCTTACTCAATATCTTGTTTCCACCAAAAAGCTTCAATTCTACCAGAAGAGAAAGAATAACAATTATATTCAACACATTAAAATAATACATATCGTCAATACTTTCAGCAGATACACTTAATGGGTTGATCACTGCGATAAGACCTATTCCTAATGCTATATTTGCAATTGTACTACCAAAAACATTTCCAATAATTATATCTACATACCCTTTTAATGCTGACTTTACAGAAGTTATTATCATTGGAATAGAAGTTCCAATACCAATAACTGTAATACCTAAAACATATTCTGAAATATTGAAATCTCTTGAAATCATAGGGGTAATATATGCTAACAACAATGAAGATACAGCGAGACCCAAAATTCCAATTACAAGCTTTACGCATATTTTTGTGTATGAAATATTCTTTGTTGGAGTATGAGACATTGTACTAGTATCCAAATCAACCTGTTTTTTATCTTTTTCTTCAAGTCGTTCCCTATATGCATATTGATAAATTATAAATATAGCAATCAAATACAGCAGAACAAGAACAACACCTTCAAATCTTGATACTTCCTTATCTATGAAGAAACTTGTTACTAAAGCACATATACCTAATAGAATCGGGATCTCTTTTTCAAACACTTGATATTTAATCCTCAGAGAGATAAGTAGTGCAGGAATACCAAGACCCAATCCAATATTAACAAAGTTAGTTCCCAATGCATTTCCCATTACAACATCTGCACCTTTATCATCAAGCAAAATAAGAGCAACGTTTACAGCAATTGTTGGCAAGCCAGTTCCAAAAGCTATTAAGGTTGTTGCTATAACAAGCTTACTGATTTTTAAATTTTCAGCTATTGCGACCGCACCAGTCATTAACCATTCAGAACCGAGGATTAAGAATAGAAGGCAGGTCGTGACAAGCAGTATATCCACTACTTGATTCATAAATTTTTATTAAGAAATATTTGCGGGACATAGATTCGAACTATGATTCACGGCTTCAAAGGCCGCTGTCCTACCATTAGACGATCCCGCATTGATTCGAAATTATACTACATATATCCTTAATCATGAAGTATGATAAACTAATACTATGCCCCTATTCAAGAAGAAAACAGAACCAAAGAAATCGAAGATATATATGCCAGTAAAGAATTCCCAACCTGTTAAGGTTACAAATCGTAAAACTGGGTTCAAAATATTCAAAAAATCATCATCAAAAAAAACAACTAGACGAAATTCCTTCTCAGCTGTTCCATATCTCAGAATTTTTGTCTTGATTGTTTTTGTTCTTGGCATTTTTTACTTTGCAACCATATATGTAATCAAAACAAGAAACAACAATCCGTTAGAGAATTATGAAAAAGAGTATGTCGTTGGAATAGAAGAGATACCAACATTCCCTCTTTCACAATTCATATTTTCGAACAGTATAAATGAACCTTCTGTCGCAAATTTCATTAGTTCTGGTAATTCTGCATATAGACTTCCAAGTGATAAAGGAATCGATGATGCGAATGAATACTACCAAATAGAATTAACAAATATTGGTTGGACTCATATTCTTTCAGTGCCTATGGGCTCAGAGGAAATGAAATCTGGAGAATATTGGGCAAAAGAGAACAAAGGTTTAAGAATATATTCTAAATTCAATGATGTTTGGTATGAATTATTGACCTTAGAAGAAGCGCAAACAGGCTTAAGTGCACGAGTTAAGAAAGAAACTGAGAGAGACCTTTTACTTGCAAACCAAGAGTTGCAAGACCTTCTTCCAGATTTCCCATGGATACTTAAGGTTCCAAAAGAGTATGTGATAGCTTACAGATCTGCAGATTTCAAGGATTACAGGTTGGTTGATTTTAAGAGAATAGGAACAGAAGAGAGAATTTCTTTAATTCCAATAGCTGAAAATAATGGAAGCCCACTAGACACACATTTGGATAACTATATTAAAGATATAAATAAAGATTCTGATTTCAACTGGGGTGTAACAAAAACAACTGTAATATATCAATCCTATGGTAGAGGCTTACAGGGAATAATAAGCGGTGCTGAGGAGACAAACGAAGTAGCACTAATAGTTAATCCTAATGATAATATCGTTTACCTTTTACAAAGCAATGTTGTTGAGAATCCTTTCTTTGAGTTTATACTTTCCAATCTAAGTCCACAGGATACATTTAAATACTAAGCGATCTCTTTATTTCTTCTGATATCTTCTTGTTTTTTATGATTTCATTGATCTCTTCTATTTCTGCTTCTTTTACTTTTTGTAAACTACCAAATTTAGTCATTAATGCTTTCCTTCTTTTTATACCAACGCCACTAATTTTATCTAAAACAGAATATACACTCTTCGCTTGCCTTGCTTTTCTATGATGCAATATCGCAAACCTATGCGCTTCATCTCTTAAATCTGTGAGAATAGAACTATTCAAAATATCAACTCTCTCTGTAACTCCTTGATAACAAGACCAAAATTCATCAACTTGTCGGACTCCTTTTCTCTTAAGTCTTTTTCCTTTTGAGATTCCAAGTAGAAGAATATTACTTGGAACAGAATCTGAAAGAACTCCAAGCTGTGATTTGCCACCATCAATTAAAACGATATCGGGGTCCGCCTTGTACTTATCTTTTTTCTTTTCACTAAACCTTCTTTCCATAACTTCTTTTAACATTAGAGGATCATTTGGTGTATCTAAACTCTTTATCTTGAAAATTCTATACTCCCCATGATCAATTTCGCCATCAACAGCAACAACCATAGAACCATATGCAAGTTTGCCTTGTATATTGGAAATATCATAACACTCAATTCTTGAAAGTTTTTTCAAACCAAGTTCTACTTTTAGATTCTCAAAGTTACCTCTCAAGACTCGCTCTCTTTTCTCCTTGTATGATTCCTCTGTATCATCTCTTCCTATATCAATTCTTTCTGAGAGATATTTCAAATCATTTATTCTGTCTCTAAGTAATGCGGCTTTTTCATAATCTTTTTTCTTTGAATACTCTTTCATTTCTCTCTCTAGAGTCACAATGTGTCCTCTTTTCCTTCCCTTAAGAAATTTAATTATCTCGTTAATATTCTTCCTGTAATCTTCTTTTGATATATGACCGTGATAAGGCCCAGGACAAAGACCTAAATGGAAATACAAACATTCATTTGATTGATTTTCTTTACATGTACAGAATGGATACATCTTTCGAAGATATGAGAATATCCTTTTGATAGTATATCCACTTGGGTACGGCCCAAAGAGCTTACCTTTCCTAAATTCTTTTGAAGTTATCTTTCTTATAATCTTTACAGTTGGAAATTCCTCATTTGTGGAAATATACAACCACGAGTAAGACTTATCATCTTTTAGATCACTATTGTACTTAGGTTGATACTGTTTGATTAGAAGTGATTCTAGAATGAGAGATTCTATTTCGTTGTTTGTTTCTTGAATTTCTATATCATGCACGAATGGCATCATCTGCCTTATCCTCGGTCTGTCATAGAGATCATTCTTAAAATATGATTTAACTCTATTTCGAAGATTGATTGCTTTCCCAATGTAAAGAATAGAACCTTCTTCATCGAGGAACTTGTATATTCCTGGCTTTTCAGGAAGTGTATCTAATTTTGATTGTATCATGCTGTATTATATCAGGCGGGGAATCTTCTTAGCCATTTTTCGCAAACTTCATCAACTAACACCTTTTTGTTTAGTAATACTTTCTTACTACTCATTCCATCATCTACTATTATTCTTACCTGTGTATCTCCTGAGGAATTCTCTATGAAAGCTTTTAGTTCACCTATTTCATCCTGTGAGTTATCTGGTGATATTTTGAATGTAACTCCTTCAAATTTCGATGTGTGTTTTGATTCGTCTACATATTTAGCCTTTTCAACTACAATACTTTTTTCACCATCTCGGATATTTAATCTCCCAGCTATTAGTATTGGCTTATTCTCCTGTAGAGAGTCCTTAAGTTCCTGGTATATCCTTGGGAAGATGACAGCATCCGTAGAGGCTGTTTTGTCTTCAATAGAAAGGAATGCCATTACCTCTCCCTTTTTGGTTGTAATTTTTCTAATTTTTGAAACTAAAACACCAAGTATTACAACAGTATTATTCTTACTCTCCTCTAGAACTGAAGAAAGTGGTTTAACATTTTTAGATTCAAAGAAGTCTTGAAGATTATCTAGTGGGTGACTTGAGAAGTATATTCCAAGGAGATCTTTTTCCCATTTCAATATCTGTGCAACATCTTCTTTTTCTTTTACTGGGACAGGAGTCATATCCACAGTATTGTTCTTAGTATCTACTCCACCAAGAGAAAAGATATCTATTTGGCCAATATCAATACTCTTTCTTCTTGCCTTTTCTCTGTCAAAAACTTCAGGGTATATTTCAATCAAGGATGTTCTAGAACCAAAGCAGTCCATCGCTCCTGCCATAATTAGGTATTCAATTCCTTTTTTTGTGACTGTAGTAAAATTCCTATGAACAAAGTCATCAAGATGGATGTATTTTCCATTTTGTTCTCTTTCTTCCACAACACTTTTAACTAAATCATCACCCACATTTTTGATACCACCAAGACCAAATCTAATGCTTGAATCTCCCTCTGTGTTAAAGTAGTAACCGCTTTCATTAATATTTGGGGCCAAGACAGAGATACCAAGTCTTTCACACTCTTTTAGGTCTATTATGACTCTGTCAAACTTTTCCAAATCTCCCTCAAGTAGAGCAGCCATGAATTCAAGTGGGTAGTGGGATTTAAGATATGCAGTCCAGTATGCAATCGTAGCATATGATGCACTATGTGCTTTGTTAAAACCGTAGTTAGCAAATTGTATTAACTTCTCCCAAAGTATTTCTACTTTTTCTTTATCGAATCCATTTTTGATTGCACCATCAACGAAGACTGGTTTTTCTGCCTGCATTACCTCTACTTTCTTCTTTCCCATTGCTCTTCGGAGAATGTCTGCTTTTCCAAGGGAGTAACCTGCGACGATCTGAGCGATTTTCATAACTTGCTCCTGATATGTAATGACACCTTTTGTAATTGAAAGGACTGGTTCTAATTCTGGGAAAATATAGTCTGGTTCTTGTTTTCCTTCTTTTACAGCTACATATTCTGAGATGAACTGCATAGGACCAGGTCTGTAAGCTGCAAGTATGTAACAAATGTCTTCTTGCGTCTCTGGTTTTAGTGCTCTAATTGTTCTTTTCATTCCTTCACTTTCTAGTTGAAAGAGTCCAACTGAGTGTCCTGACCTAAGAAGCTCAAAAGCATCATTGTCTTTTTGATCTATTGTTCTAAGTATTATTTTTTCTCCTGTTTTCTTTTCTATTTTCTTTAATGCTGCACCAATGATATTCAAATTTCTCAAACCAAGGAAGTCATATTTCATTAATCCCAAAGGTTCTATATCGAACATTTCATACTGAGTCATACCAATCCCACCACCGTGCGAATCTCTTTGAATTGGACAGTAATCAACCACAGGTTTTGGTGTTATGAGGATACCGCAAGCATGGGTTGAAACACCTCTGCAAAGACCTGAGATTCTCCTTACAATATTTGCTAGCTCTCTGGTTTTTTCAGAAGAGTTTATTATCTCTGCAAATTCAGGATTATGCTCTATCATGTAGTCAATTGGTTTTGATTTTCCAAATACTATTTCAACCATCTTGGAGAGATTATCTGCAACTTGGAGATCTACACCTATGACTCTTGCAACATCTCTGATTGCTTGTCTTGTTTGAAGTTTACTGAATGTACCAATCTGTTTTACATTATCAGCACCATATTTTTTAATGGTGTAATCAATGACTTCGTTTCTTCTCTTGTCTGCAATATCAATATCAAAATCAGGAGGACTTGGTCTCTCTGGATTCAAAAACCTTTCAAAGTAAAGTTCCCAGGATATTGGTTCAATATCTGTAATGTCGGAAGAGTATGCTACTACAGAACCGCAACCTGAACCTCTCATACCAACCACAATGTCGTTTTTTCTACAAAAAGCTATAAAGTCTCTAACTACAAGAAAGTAATCGTCATATCCCTTCTCATGGATTATTTCTAATTCATACTCAATTCTTTTTTCTAGATCCTTACTTACCTTTCCATACTTTTCCTTTGCTCCATCATATGTTATTTTTTTTAAAAAGGTTTGAGCTGTCTCTCCTTTTGGAAGATCAAGGTATTCGTTCTCAACTCGTCCAAATGTAATACTATATTCCTCTATCTGATCTGCAATCTTTTGTGTGTTTTCAATAGCTTCAGGTAAATCTTTGAACAACTCCTCCATCTCCTTTGGAGTTTTTACATAGAATTCATTGGTTGGCATTCTTCTTCTGTTAGGATCCTCCATAGTATATCCATCACTAATACACCAAAGAATCTCCTGTATTTGAGCATCTTCCTTGTTTAAATAGTGAGCATCACATGTTGCTACAATTGGTAAATTGAGATCTTTTGCAATCTTAAGCAGACTCTCATTCACAATGTTCTGTTCATCCATACCGTTTCTTTGAACTTCTACATAGAAATTGTCTTTGAATATTTTTGCATACCTCTTCGCGTTTTCTTCAGCAAGTTTGTAATTGTTTTGCATTATTGGTCTTGCAAGCGGACCTGCTAGACAGGCAGAAAGAGCTATTATCCCTTCTGTATACTTAGATAGTGTTGAAAAATCAATTCTTGGTTTGTAGTAGAAACCTTCCATATGGGAAATTGATACAATTTTCATTAAATTCTTGTATCCTTCAAAATTTTTAGCCAAAAGAACAAGGTGAAAGTAGTTATTATCAATTCCGTATTCCTTGTCTTGCATTCCTCTAGGTGCAATATATATCTCACATCCAATGATTGGTTTCAAACCTGCATTCTTCATTGCATCCTGGAACTTAAAAATTCCATACATATTTCCATGATCTGTGACAGCACAAGCTTGCATGCCATTTTCTTGAAGTTTAGGAATTAATTCACCAAGCCTAGTAGCGGCATCTAGTAATGAATACTCTGTGTGTAAATGTAGGTGTGTGAACATAACAAATATTGCCCCTTATTTGATATACTAAAATATTATGCCAGATCAGATTGTTCAAAACGAAAAGATATCTCTACAAAGCAAGATATTGGGCTCTAATATTATTAGAATCATGTTGTTACTGTTCTTGCTCTCCTTTTTCTATCTTACAGTATCTCCAAAGATAGAGGAATACATTTCAGAAAATATTTCTACTCTTGCGAGAGAAACCTCTGATGTTTCAATAAATTCGTTGACTCCGGTTTTTGATATTCATGTCTATGCAGGGGAATACAACCTTGGAACCGAATTGCAAGAAGAAGGAGGCATAAGTAATACTAAATTTTTCACACTAGATCCAAGAGTTTTAGCAATGAGTAAGTTCCTTCAAGACTATCATTCTCCAATGGCGAAGTATGCGAATGTTTTTGTAGAAGAAGCTGACAAAAATGGTTTAGATTGGAGGCTTGTAGCATCTATCTCAGGTGTCGAATCAGCATTTGGGAATCTAATTCCAAAAGGTTCTAATAATGGATGGGGATGGAGAGGAATAAATAGTAATGAAAAGGGCTGGAGTATGTTTGAATCCTGGGAAGAAGCTATTACCCATATTACAAATAGATTGGCAGAAGGATACGGTACAGATCTAACACCTTTTGACATTGAGCCTTCATATTGTCCTCCTTGTGCCGAAAATCCTGCACATTTATGGGCAAATGGTGTTAATCATTTCATGAATCAGCTAGAATATTATGTAGATAATTTAGAAAATCTTTAAAATATGTTTAAACTACTCTTTAGACTCGCTTACTTTGCTGCAATATTTGTTGAAGGATTAATCATTTTAAGAATAATCTTAACATTAATCAAAGCGAACCTTGAAAACACATTTGCAAGCTGGGTTTTGCATATGAGTTCAATATTCATAGCTCCATTTGACGGAGTTGTATCATCTACATTACAAATAAATAGTGTAGAAATAGAGTTAACTGCATTGGTAGCACTACTTTTCTACATAATTGCTGCATTTGTACTGTCAGAGCTATTAAAATCTTTTTCTAGGGAATAGGGAAACTTGTGATATAATAGGCCTATGGCAAAAATAGACTTGAAACCAGTATCTGGTCTTCCAATCGCATATGAAAATGATGAGATTGTTACAAAAGATATTTCATACAAAGAGAAAAAAGTCGTTACTATCGATAGTATAAGGTCTCAATTGCTAAACAAAGAGCTTGATTGTCCTGATATTTTTTACACAAAATACAAAGTACTTGATCAAAACAACATATACAGAGACAAAGGGGTCAAGATCAATATATATACAATGAATCCAAACCTAGCTGGAATAGAATTTGTAAAAACAAAAGTCACAAGATGTAAGAATTATCCTAGAATTGTTGAAATACTTTTTGGTGCAGCTATTGTTCTTCTTCAAAGATATAAATCTCCAAAAGATAATGTTACATACAGAGTATCCTGCAAAAGAGGCCAAAAAGTTATTGTTCCTTCTGGATATGCAATGGTAATCGTAAATACAAGACAGAATAATCCACTAATCTTCGCTGAATACCTTAGTATTAATGCTAGATGCAGAGTTGTACTTGATGACAACAGTGGTATAGCATATTATGTAATTAGGAAGAATGCAAAACAGGAAGTTGTAAGAAATCCTAACTACAAGATTGTTAATGAACCTAAGAGAATTGATATGGAAAAATTTGTTCAATCTTGCGGTATTACATTAAAAACCCCTGTAATTAAACAAGTCATACGAAAATATGAAAAATTTGATTGGTTATTTAAAGAAAACAGTATCTCTTTCTAGCTTACTTCTTCTTTTTCTTTTACCAATTTCCTCAATATTTGCAGAAGAGTCATTCCAGATAAATACATCATTCGAGCATACTGTTCTAAACAATGAGATAAATACTGAGGTAATACTCCAAATCAGTTCTGAATCTGCAAAAGTAATCTCCTACTACACAGCCACTCTTCCTGAGAAAAACTTAGAAACTAAATGCTACTATGTAAAAACAGGAAAGAAAATTGATTGTACAAACTATCATAGAGGATCAAACACAGATGTACTATTCAATTTAAACAACTCAGTTGTAAAGCCTGATAGTCCATTAGAAATAAAAATTACATATACAACCAAAACAGAGGAGAAGAATGCTTACAACATATCTTCTAAAATTCTTGATACAACAACAAATTCTGTAATAATAAAATATCCTAAAGAGAAAGGAGAGCCACTTTGGACATCCGATCCACTCAGTAGTATAAAGTTAGTAAAAGATTCATACCAAATAGCTATTAACAAACCAATATATGCTAGTATCTCCTTACTTTTCGGTGAAAATATCCTCTACAAATTCAACATTAGTAGAAGCTTTCAAAACTCTACTGAAGATAACCAAACCTTTGAACTTGTAATACCACCAGATACGAAAGATCAAACAATCATATGGGACGAAATCTCTCCTCTTCCAAACTCTTCAACAATGGATGAGGATGGAAACTACATATTTAAATATATCTTAAGTCCAAACAAGACATTAGATTGCAAAATAAGTGGATATATTGAAAAAGTTGTATCAACAGAAAATCAAATTCAAAGGACATTCCTCACAGAAGAAGTTGGATACTGGAATATTGTTGATACATCTGAGACAAAAAGAGTGCAGTCGTATATGAAGAAAAAGGGTGTGGTACTTCCAGAAGGTTTTGATGATGTAAACTCTTTAGATAATGTAAACAAAGAGCTTTTCTACAAAAATTTGTATAAGTATGTTGTAGAGAAGTTGAATTTCGACAAAGACATAACTCTTGGTATTGAAGATCTTACTCGATTGGGTGCAAATACACTCACAGAGTCTTCACAAAATGCTATGCCTATCGACTATGCTGACTACTACATTGCCCTACTGCGAAAATATGGTGTTCCAAGTAGGCTTGTAATTGGATATGTTTCAAAAATTTCCGGATATACATCAGATGGTTTCTACCACTATTGGGTTGAATATTTTGATTCCTTGAATTCAAAATGGCTGACAGCAGATCCTTTCTTGGAAGACTATACAGAAAAGGATCTTTTTAAAAGTGATTTCTACGACCATGTAACAGTCTTAAGGAGAGGGAAATCAACAGTATCTCCAAATATTACTTTTTACTCTGAAAGTGATTTCAAACTTGAATTCCTTTCTGACAACAATATAGAAAGAAAGTTTGAACCAAAAACAGAGCTCTATTTTGAGGAATTAAAAAGTACAGATAAATATTTAAAGGGATATATATATATTACTAACAATGGGAATTTAGCAATAACAAACACAACAATTTCCTCTTCAAATATAAATAACATAGTAAAATACATAGATCCTGTTAATAATGTTTACTCTCAAATAATTTTACCGAAACAAAGTGCGACAATACAGACAAACATACCTTACAATGCAATCTCATCTTCAAATATCTTTGTATATCTAAAGTTTGAAAACAATTCTTTACATAACAAAGAGATACTCATTAAACAGGATATCTCTGAAGTAATTCCAATATATATCGTATTACTAAGTAAATTTGCTTCCATCTTGATTTTCTTCATTTTTGTATATCTGGTATACTTCGTATATAAGAAATTAAGAAAAAAATGGATAATTCAGTAGTAATAACAATTGTAATATTATTTCTCGTAGTTGTACTCTTTGTCTTAGTTTCTTTGAGCAGCAACAGGATTAGTGATGGAAGAAAGAAAAAGGTTCTTGTGCGACTAGAGGAACTTAGAGCTTTTGCTCACAGTACAGAACCAGCAATAAGAAGAGATTCTGTGATTAAGTTGGACAATCTTCTTGCAAAGGCACTTCAGTACTATTTCAATAATGTAAATTTGTGTGGTGATAATCTTAAATTGGCAAATAAAATATTTAAGAAAAAGGATTACAATTCACTTTGGGAAGCACATAAGGTAAGAAACAAAATAGTTCATGATGATTATGATATAACTGAAGAAGAAGCAAAACGAATGTATGAAGTATATAAAATGAGTATTTTAAAAATATTAAGATAATGAAGAATTACATATTAATTTTGTTAATTTCTCTAAATTTGATAGCCTCTCCAGTTTTTGCATCTGGAACCGAGACTGAAGAGATAACTCCTACAGAGACTACAAACACAGAGGTTGTAGAACAAAACACAGTACAGATAGATGAAAATACTACAAAAGTAACAAATAAATATTTCGATTTAGTTTTAATAAAGAAATCACAATCTGCATTTGGCCAGTATGTTCCATATGAGCTACAGATAACTCCACATATTGACTCCGCTAAGACACAAATACTTTGGAGTGGTCCAAATACTTTAAGTATAGCACCAGGTCACAAGGAATTTATGTCTATGGTAAAAGGACAAACATACAAAGTTAAAGCTAATGTAACGCCATTGAGACAAGGTACATACGATATAACAGTATCAGCAATATCATGGCAGTATGATACTAACTATACAAATGCAGCATCTGACACACTGACATTTGATAAGGGATTAGTACTTCAACCAACAAGTGTAATATACCAAGTCATGAATGTAATAAAATATCTTTTGATACTTGTTGCCTTTGGTCTACTTTGCTGGTTAGTTGTAAAGCTTGCACAGAAATATTCTAAACAGGCGAAGCAGTGGTTGACACCTCCTTTTTAATCCTCAAAGAAATATCCAACTGTTTTGTTTAGTTCTTTAGCTATTCTCAACAGGTTACTAATTGGAGGATATACAGAACCTTTCTCATAGATACTAATAGATTTGTCAGATAACCCAACTCTCAAACCAAGTTCCTTCTGGGAATACCCCTTCTCTTCCCTCGCCTCTTTAAGTTTTTTTGCAAACAGTTCTGTATTCATATTACTTTTCAAAGAACAATCTAATTAATTTTTCCATAAAAGATTCTTTCTTAACTTCTTCTTTTTGGTGAGGTACAGAATAGTAGGTGTTCTCAGATACTGTGAAGTTTGTACTAGATTCTTCGAGTATTTTCTTGTTTGTTAAGAATGGTAACTCTTTCTGATTTCTTAAATCTTCAATCGTAAGATTTTTCTGATCAAGCAATTTTTTTAATTCCTGATATTCTTCACCTTTATCTTTTATATGAGTCTTTAGCTTAAGTATACTGTTTTCTGCTAACCTATTCCTGTCTACAAGAACTGGATATTCAGATGCTTTCCTTACAATTTCTTTGTGCTCTTCACTACTCAAAAGCTTGTTTACAACTTTAGTATCATCCATTGCAGAATACTTGTAAAAAGCACTTTCCCTTGATGAGGGATCTCTACCTAAAACTAGTTGATATATCTTTTTTATCGAATCAAGTCTCTCAGAAGAGCTATCGGAGAAGAAAGAGGAAGATGATGAAGAACCCCCTTTTGCGAAGTTATCAGTACTATCACCCTTGTCCCACATTGGTACATCAATGTTTTTCATACCTGATTATATTACAAATTGTGGATAATTAGTAGTTTGCTTGTCAAAAAGCAATATTTGGAGCGGGAGACGGGACTCGAACCCGCGACTTTCTGTTTGGAAAACAGATATTCTAACCAATTGAATTACTCCCGCAATGAGTAGTATATATAATACTAAGCCTCAGTTTTTTCTTCAACTGTTTCTTCTTTACTCTCTTCAACAACCTCTTCTGCTGGAACCTCAACTTCATCTGTTAAATATATATCTTTTACATTATCAATCTTTAAAGCTTTCTTTCCTACTCTATCTCTTAAGAAATACAGTTTTGATTTTCTTACTGAACCTCTCTTCACAACTTCAATCTTGTCTAAAATTGGAGAATGCAAAGGAACAATCTTCTCAACACCTACTCCGTAAGATATTTTTCTTACAACAATATTCTTGTTAATTCCAGATCCCTTCATCGATATTACAATACCTTGGAAAATCTGTATTCTTTCCTTGTTTCCTTCTTTAATTTTTAGGTACAACTTAACATTATCACCGATCTCAACCTCAGGTCTCTTTTTTAAGAATGTATCTTCTATTGTTTTAAATATACTTTTTTCCATGGTTTTTTATTTAATATAAATGAATTGCAGTTGTGATTATAGAATAAATTTCGAAAATATGCCAGAATATAGAAAGAACTGCCATGACAATCAAACAAAAAGTACTATTAATAATATTAGACGGATTAGGAACAGCACCAAAAAACAAAGGCAATGCCGTTGTACTGGCTGATCCTAGCAATCTTTCAAGCTACTGGACAATATTCCCAAAAACATATTTACTTGCTTCTGGAGAGTCTGTAGGGCTTCCTAAGAATGTAAAAGGGAACAGTGAGGTTGGTCATCTAAATATAGGAGCAGGAAGAACTGTAAGTCAGAATCTACCAAGAATCAATCATGCAATTTCAACAGGAATGATAGACAAGAACAATACACTTAGAGAAGCGTTCATTCATGCACAGAAATTTGGAAGTAGTGTTCATCTTTTGGGCCTCCTAAGTGATGGCTCTGTCCATTCACACATTGATCACTTTAAAGCAATTATCGACTACTTTGCAAAGATGAATTTTCAAGGCAATATTTTCATACATGCAATAACTGATGGTAGAGATTCCCCTCCAAACAAATCACTAGAATATATTACAGAATTGGACAAACACTGCTTAGACAGAGGGATGGGAAGTATAGGCACAATAATTGGTAGATACTATGCTATGGATAGAAATCTCAAATGGGATAGAACTCAAAGAGCCTACTATCTCTACGAACAGAATTTTGGAGAAAAATTTCCTACATATCAAAATGCCATACAAGCACAATACTCTAGAGGATTAACAGATGAATTCCTAGAACCAATTTTAATCAACGAAAGTAGAATACAGGCAAACGATGTTGTGATATTAATGAATTATAGGCCAGACAGAATGGTTCAAATTACAGATGCCTTGATAACACCTACATTTACAGGATTTAGTAGGAAGCCAATTGCAAATCTGTATGTAGCATCAATGGTTGAATATAGAAAGAATTTTCCACAGAAAGTTCTCTTTCCAAAACAATACATGAACTTAACACTTGGGAAAGTTCTAGAATCAGCAGGAGTACAACAACTCAGGATAGCAGAATCAGAAAAATTCCCTCATGTTACATACTTCTTCAATGGAGGAGCATCAATTAGCTACAAAAACGAGGATAGAATTCAGATTCAGTCACCTAGAGTTGCTACATACGATCTAAAGCCAGAAATGAGCGCACTAGAAGTTACATATGCACTACAAAAGAGAATCTCTGCTCAAATATACGATTTTATCCTTGTAAATTTTGCAAATATGGATATGGTTGGTCATACAGGAAATCTCGAAGCAGGAATAAAAGCTGTACAAGTAGTAGATACATGTGTTAAAGAACTTGTAAGAACATTCACAAGCTATGGCGGAGCAGTAATCATTACTGCGGATCATGGTAATGTAGAAGAGATGATAAACTTAGAAACTAATATGGTAGATACGGAACACTCATTAAATCCTGTTCCATTCATACTAGCAGGCTCTTCTGTTCCACCTAAAATGCTTCCATACGGATCACTCAAGGATATTGCTCCAACAGTACTAGAATTAATGGGTATACCAAAACCACCAGAAAT
>Ga0209800_10001028_pt1 | contig 33282 bp, 28 predicted proteins | sample Higcelweek8metaG_FD_187174 | JGI IMG/M metagenome (GOLD analysis project Ga0209800, IMG submission 187174) | Freshwater pond sediment microbial communities from the University of Edinburgh, under environmental carbon perturbations - High... | ecosystem: Environmental > Aquatic > Freshwater >...
GATTGTGGCTATGCGACAGCTTCATAGCCCCTGTTTGGGCTATTTTGTATAGAAACTATGAGCATTTTATAAAACTCTGAGAGGGGGGGGCCAAATCGTGAGTAAGCCAAATATGGCGATTTGGACGCCCCATATCTAACCGTATACCATGCCGAAATGATTGATTTCCGAAACGGCGATCATCATATCCGTTTGAATTGCATATCAGTATCACCGGAGTGTGTAAAGATAATTAAGGGAAATTCGTTTTAAAAATTTGGTTTAGCGGATTCTCTACCGCTTCAAAAACGACTTGGGCATCTGCACGGTGAGTGTCAGGATGGTTGGCAGGGCTTTAAAAGAGCTGTTTGAATCAATTGGCCCTCCTCCTGCTGTTTTCAACTATCTCAATACGCCAGGCAAGCTTGCAGGAGATACCTTTTTTGAAGCAGGTGTGGATAAACTCTTTTTCACAGGCTCTGTCTCTGTTGGAAAGTATCTGATGGCAAAGGCTGCAAAGAGCCTTACCCTGGTGAGCCTTGAACTTGGCGGCAATGATGCGATGGTTGTATGTGAAGATGCTGATCTTCAGAGAGCTGCTGACGGAGCAGTCTGGGCAGGGTTTCAGAATGCTGGCCAATCGTGTGGTGGTGTTGAGCGTATATATGTTCACAGCAGCGTATATGATAGATTCCTTGAGCTTCTCAAAACAGAGACAGATAGCTTATAAGGGTAGGGTATGACACTGATTTCAATGTTGATATAGGTGTAATGACAACAGAACTCAACCTTGGACTTACCGGATCAGTATGGTCTTCAGATCGTAAAAAGGCTCTTGCTATTGCACGAAGAATAAAGGCAGGTGCTGTTACTGTAAACGACCATCTGATGAGCCACGGACTTGCTGAAACTCCCTGGGGAGGATTTAAGGAGTCCGGCATAGGAAGAACCCACGGTGAGATAGGTTTTCAGGGGATGAGTGAGCCACAGGTGATAGTTGAGGATATCATGCCGTTTGTTAAACGCAATATGTGGTGGCATCCACACGACATCAGCGTTTATCAGGGGATCAAGGGGCTTCTTGAGATGCTTTACGGATCAGATAAGGCTATTTACATGGAACAATATACCAGCCGCTCAAAAATAGAAACAGATGAATCAGTGCCTTTGAGCTTGGAAAAGATGGGAAATTGTTTTTTGTAAATAGCCTTAAATAGCACTTAATCCATATAGATAATATCCACCCCATCTGGAATAGAGAACTCAAACAGAGATGGGTCAAGTGGTGTAAAGCTCACATCACTGAAGAGAAGCTCTGTAGCATCACCATAACCATTGAATGTGACCACCTTTTTTATATTGTAGTTCTCCTTTGCAACTGTAATGGTGATGGAGGCGATATCCTGATTCTTCTTTTTTGGTATCATGGTCATCTCAATAAAAGAGGCATCACCACTGTTGACTGAGATGGTGTAATTCTTTCTCATTGTTGAAATATCGGATAAAAATGCACTGCCAGCCCCATCTTTAAAAAACTGTGCAGCACTTCCCTTGCTCACCTGTTTCTCATCTGGTTTGTAAATCCATAAGTTTATCCCGTCAGTGATTATCTGATGGACTTCAGGAGCACTGTATTCCCATCTCATCTTACCGGGATGGCTGAAAAAGACCTTGCCAGAGGCTGTCTCGTTCACATCAAGAGCCTTGAGGATGGAGGTCTGCTCATAGGATGCAGTAAACTCCTTACCACCATAACGCTGCTCAATACCAGTCAATATCCTCTCCTTTTCACCATCAGCACTCTGGGCAGTAACAGGAGCTGCTCTATTTACAATAGAGAGAGTCACAAAGAGGATCAGAAAAACAGATAAAAGATAGTTCATCTTCTTGTTTCTTATGTAAATTACCATTTTTAAACTCCAGAATTCATATTATTAATTATCAGATCAAAAGAGTATGAAAAATCAACCAGAATAGCGCCAGTGCCAATTCAGCTATCTGATCAATTTATCAACATCTTTTCTGCTGTCTCTTGCATATAGTCTTCTAAGCTTCGGCTTTTCTATTTTACCTGTGGCATTTCTTGGAACATCTGCAAATATGATCTTTCTCAGACGCTTATAGCGTGGAAGACCATATCCGAACTCATTGATCTCCATTTTTGTCAAAGTGGTGCCAGGCTTTGCACAGATAATACCTGCCGGGATCTCTCCAAGACGCTCATCAGCCATCCCAATGACCGCAATATCCTGAATTTTAGGGTGCTGCATGAAAAAGTGCTCAATTTCTACAGGAAAGATATTCTCGCCGCCACAGATGATCACATCCTTTTTTCTGTCAACAAGCCAGATAAAGCCATCTTTATCGTACCGTGCAATATCTCCTGTGTATAACCAGCCATTGACAATGGTTTTACGTGTTGCCTCAGGGTTTTTGTAGTAAGCCTTCATTACACCAGGCCCCCTTAAGATGAGTTCACCACTCTCGCCTGGTGGCAGATTATACCCATCACCATCAACCACCCTGCACTCCCAGTCAAAACCTGGTACCCCTATAGCACCAACCTTATGGCCATTTTCAATACCGAGATGAACACATCCTGGCCCTGTGGATTCAGTCAATCCATAGTTTGTATCATAGTCGTGGCCTGGAAAATACTCTTTCCACTCTCTGATCAGGCTTGGCGGTACTGGCTGTGCGCCTATGTGAAGCAGTCTCCACTGCTCAAGCTCATAATCTGCAAGCACAACCTTGCTGTTCTCTATGGCAATAAGAATATCATGTGCCCAGGGGACAAGAAGCCAGACAATGGTTACTCGCTCCTCAGAAACAGCCTCCAGTATCCACTCAGGTTTTACCCCTTTGAGGATAACTGCCTTTCCTCCAACAATGAAACTGCCCATCCAGTGCATTTTAGCGCCTGTGTGATAGAGAGGAGGAATGCAGAGAAAGACATCATCATGAGTCTGCTTGTGGTGATTGTTTTCAATGTAACATGCGTGTTCAAGGTTCCGGTGGGTCAGAAGCACAGCCTTGGGTGTGCCTGTTGTACCAGAGGTGAAGTAGAGGGCTGCATCATCCTCAATATTGATCTCAACATCTGACAACGGATCTTCTGAGCTTGACTCAATAAACCTCTCATATGGGATCGCATAGCCAGGGCAGAGCTTTGGATCTCCTGTAAAGATCCAGGTGTGAACAGTTGCCTCAAGAATAGCTCTGATACCAGAGAGCCTCTCAATGAACTCCTCTCCAAAGACAAACACCTTTGCCTCTGCAACCTCTGTACAGAGAAGAATCTTATCTGCTTCAAACCTGAAGTTCAATGGGACAGCCCATGCACCTGTATTGAGAATACCAAAATAGATTGGAAGCCACTCCAGAGAGTTGGTCATCAGCTGTACAACACGATCCCCCTTTCTGATGCCTGCGGCTGCAAGGGCGTTGGAGAAGCGGTTGGCAGAGATGTAGAACTGATCCCAGGTGATCTCCCGTCTAAGCTTCTCTACTGGAGAGCGTTCAATAAGAGCAACTTCATTTTTATAGATCCTGCTGTTTCTGGCTAAAATTTCTGTGATAATCATATCTGGTATCCATATGCCCGCTATATGCAGGTACCCTCTTGGCTCCCGTTTTTATTCAAAAAAAATCCCGCTGTGCAGTATAGAACACAGCGGGATAATATTTCAAGAGAGTTCTCTTTTATTTCTTGCTGCTAACCTCTTCAAAATCAGCATCAACCACATCATCATCTTTATGCGCACCAGCAGAGCCAGCAGTCTGATCTCCAGCTCCAGCACCACTATCCTGAGCTGCCTGCTGATACATGGCCTCTGCAAGTTTATGAGAGACCTGGGTCAAAGCCTCAATCTTCTGCTTTATCACCTCAACATCTTCACTGTCCTTTGCACGTTTCAGCTCTGCAAGAGCATCTTCAATCTTGCTTTTTGTGGCAGCATCAACCTTCTCTCCGTGCTCTTTAAGGGTCTTTTCACTCTGATTGATTATAGATTCTGCTGAATTTCTTGCATCCACAAGCTCTCTTTTCTTACGATCTTCATCAGCGTGGAGTTCAGCATCTCTGACCATCTTCTTGATCTCCTCCTCAGAGAGGCCACTTGCAGCAGTGATGTGGATAGACTGCTCTTTTCCTGTTGCCTTATCTTTGGCTGATACATGGACAATACCATTTGCATCAATGTCAAAAGTCACCTCAATCTGAGGAATACCGCGAGGTGCTGGTGGGATCTCGGAGAGTTCAAACTGTCCAAGTGTCTTGTTTCCAGCAGCCATCTCTCTCTCTCCTTGAAGAACATGGATAGATACTGCTGGCTGGTTGTCAGCGGCAGTAGAGAAGACCTGGCTCTTCTTGGTTGGAATGGTGGTATTTTTCTCAATAAGCTTTGTCATGACACCACCCAGGGTTTCAATACCAAGGGAGAGCGGGGTTACATCAAGAAGCAGGACATCGTTAACATCTCCTTGAAGAACACCTGCCTGAATAGCTGCCCCCATGGCAACAACCTCATCAGGGTTAACCCCTTTATGAGGTTTTTTCCCGAATATTTTTTCAACTCTCTCCTGTACAGCTGGCATACGGGTCATGCCACCCACAAGAACCACCTCGTTAATCTCACTGGCACTGAGCCCTGCATCTTTAAGCGCGGTCTGGCAAGGTCTGGCAAGGTTATCCAGAAGATCTGAGACAAGAGATTCGAGTTTTGCACGGCTCAGTTTGATATTGAGATGTTTCGGACCGCTTGCATCTGCTGTGATAAATGGGAGGTTGATGTCTGTCTCTACAGCAGTTGAAAGCTCCATTTTTGCCTTTTCAGCAGCCTCTTTGAGCCGCTGGAGAGCCATCTTATCCTTTCTTACATCAATGCCCTGATCTTTTCTGAACTCATCAGCAAGGAAATCAATGATCCGCAGATCAAAATCCTCACCTCCAAGGTGGGTATCGCCATTGGTGGATTTTACCTCAAATACACCATCTCCTATTTCAAGGATAGAGACATCAAATGTTCCGCCGCCAAGGTCAAATACAGCGATCTTCTCATCACCTTTCTTATCAAGACCATATGCAAGAGACGCAGCTGTTGGCTCATTGATTATGCGTTTAACATCAAGGCCAGCGATTTTACCGGCATCTTTGGTTGCCTGGCGCTGACTGTCATTAAAATAGGCAGGCACTGTAATAACAGCCTCTGTCACAGGCTCTCCCAGATAGTCTTCAGCAGTTTTTTTAATGTTTGCCAGAATAAATGAGGAGATCTCAGCAGGACTGTGCTGTTTTCCACGAAGGTTGATTCGGGTATCTCCATTTGAAGCAGCCTCAATTTTAAATGGCAGTACCTTTATATCTGACTGGATCTCTTTGGAGTTGTACTTTCTTCCAACCAGCCTCTTGACGCCAAACACTGTATTTTCAGGGTTGGTTATGGCCTGCCGTTTTGCAGTCTGACCAACCAGGCGGTCTCCCCCTTCAGTCAGTGCGACAACAGAAGGGGTGGTTCGCCCCCCCTCAACATTGGTTATAACCTTTGGCTCGCCACCGTCCATAACTGCCACACAAGAGTTTGTGGTTCCCAGATCAATACCTATTATCTTACCCATGTTATTCTCCTCCAATATATTTTTAGATATTTAATAATGATTCATTCTTTTTTTGATGTAGCCTTTGAAACCACAACCATTGATGGTCGAAGTAGTCGGTCATGCAGAAGATACCCCTTCTGAAGTTCCAATATCACGGTATTGTCAGGGTATTCATCAGACTCCTGATTACTTACTGCCTGATGGAACAGAGGATCAAAGGGTTGGCCCTGAGCTTTGACCGGCTTGACGCTGAAAGCTTCAAAGAGCTTTACAATATCTTTGTAGGTCATCTCGACACCTTGAATTATACAGCTGCCTTGTACCTCCGGGGTTGATTTTGATTCACTCTGACCCGGTTGCTGTCTGTTGTCACCACCTGGAGCAGCAGAAGAGATAGCTCTTTCAAGGTTATCCACCACGACGAGAAGCTGTTTTAATATTGTCTCATTGGCAAATTTTCTGAAATCTGCCATTTCGCGGGAAGACCTTTTTTTGTAATTTTCAAATTCGGCAGAGAGCCTTAAAACACGATCTTTTTCTGCTGCAAGAGCTTCAACAAGTTTTTCAACCGTCGGCTCAGAGGATATACTCTCTTGTGTGGAAGAAGGTTGCCCTGAATCACATTTTTCAGCATTGCAGATGGTCTCTGATGGTGGTGGCCCTACCCCGTCTGATGCGCTGTTGTCACATGAGCTGTTCATCTCCTGTGAGGCATCGTTATTACCTGTTAATATCTCCTGAGATTCACTCTGTTCAATGGATTTATCTTTTTTAGCCAATTGTCTCTCCCAAGTCCAATATATTGTATAACTCTTTAAAATTTTGTAAAAAAACATAAGCTTGATTTTTGGAGAGAAAATAAGACCGTTTAATCCCATGTCAAGCACAAAAAAGAGGGCCAACAAAAGGATTAAACCTATAAAAAACCATATTTGAACAGAAGGATTATTAAAGTGTGACATCAAGTCAAGGGGGTAAAGAGGGTAGAAAAAGAGAACCGGAGAGAGGGTATAAAAAAGAACCGGCTGGCTGACATAGTATCATAAATATTACATAACCGGGATCAATCCACGACACAGATGATATCACTTATCGCTGCTTCCTTCCGGACCTGACGAGGTTCATGACCTTCTGTTGCGCGGCGACCAGTCAGAATATCCATACAAGGATACTTAAGCACAGCACAGCCGGAATTCATTCATATACTTTAACCGCACCAGCTTTTCAAGATAAATTTTGGGTCTGTTTATAATAATGCTCTGACTGACAGAATCAATGGCTGACTAACTGGCTGGGAGAGCATCATTTTTCAGCCGTTTTATATGAAAGTCTGTGGATACAAACTGGTGGGTAGCCCGTAGAGACGCAAGATCTTGCGTCTCTACATGCGTCTCTACAACTTTCATGCTTCGTTGTGCTCTGTCAGGGCATGGCTGGTATATAGACCTCCACCATAGAGAAGAGAGAGATAATGAGATAGATCTCAGATTCAATTTTTTGAAATTCCGACCCTCTTCATCTTATACCGCAACACCCGCTCACTGATTCCAAGGATCTGGGCTGCCTTTGTCTGCACCCACTCTGTCTTTTCAAGAGCTGACTTTATCATCTCATACTCCACTGCCATTAATCTCTCCTCAAGGGTGCCTCCACTGCCAACAGCCTCGTGATGGCGGATCTCTTCCGGAAGGTCACCAGGCTGTATAACAGCAGTTCTGGCAAAGGTCACTGTGCGTTGTACAATATGCTCAAGCTCTCTGACATTTCCAGGAAAGGGGTACTTGATCAGAGTGTTGGTGGCATCAGCAGAAAATGAGAATCTGTTTTTACTGTATCTTTCCAGAAAATAGTTCAGAAGTATCGGAATATCAACCTTTCTCTGTCTTAATGGGGGGAGTTTGATCTCCAGCACTCTGATCCTGTAGTAGAGATCTTCTCTGAACTCTCCGTTCTCCGCCATCTGTTTCAGGTCTCTGTTGGTGGCTGAAATGAGCCGCACATCCACCTTTAGATCTGTTTCACTGCCAACCTTTCTGATCTTCTGCTCCTGTATGCTTCTTAAAAGCTTGGGCTGGAGCGTCAGAGGCATCTCTCCAATCTCATCCATAAAAAGAGTACCACCGCTTGCGATTTCAAAACAGCCCCGTCGGTTGTTCACAGCCCCGGTAAATGCCCCCTTCACATGGCCGAAAAGTTCACTTTCAAACAGATTTTCAGGAATGGCGGCACAGTTTATATCCATAAATGGCTCATGTTCTCTGGGGCTTGTAAGGTGAATAAGTTTGGAAACAAGCTCTTTGCCAGTTCCTGTCTCTCCTGAAACCAGCACTGGCAGGTCACTCAGTGCCATCCTTGAGACCAAAGAGAGAACCTCTTTCATGGCATCGCTTTGGGCAACAATTTTCAATGGAAGATTCTTCTCCTCCACATTCTTCTGAATATCAAGTACATCCTGATCACGACAGCTTTTAAGCTCAAGCTCCTGAATTCTTTCCAGCAGCGCTGACAGATCCACAGGTTTTTCAAGAAATTCAACAGCTCCAAGCTTCATTGTTTTAATCACGGTGGAGAGATCCCCATAGGCTGTGATCATTATCACATGAACAAGAGGGTTTATAGCCTTCATCTTTTCGAGCAGCTCATCTCCGGCCATTCCTGGCATACGATTGTCCAGAAGGGCAAGATGAACCGGCTCCTTTAAAAAGAGCTTCAGGGCATCATCCCCGTTGGCAGCAGTCAGGGTTGAGTAGCCCTGATTCTCAAGAAACCCCTGAAGCATCTCCCGCTGGGTGGCATCATCATCAACAATGAGAATCAGCATTGCGCATCTCCTTTATTGGCAGATAAAGAGTAGTTGAAATATCCCGTGACTCTGTTATCTCAATTTTAATCTCTCCATCAAGAGTCTTTATGATGTTTCTGACAATCGCCATACCAAGCCCTGTCCCTTCAGGACGGGTGGTAAAATAGGGCTCAAGAATCTTATGGGCACTATCAGGGTCAATTGGGCAGCTGCTGTTTTTAAAGACTATTGTCAGATAATTGTCAGCTGGCACTCTAATATGCCGCTCATCTGACGTGTCAGTGATTGATATATGGATAAATCCTCCATCAGGTTGGGCTTCAACCGCATTTTTAATGATGTTTTCAATGACCTGTCCCATGAGTTCAGGGTCACTCTCAACTTTATCACAATATTTGACCTCTACATTTATATCAATTCCCTGGATTGAACACCTTTTCTGGTAAAGATTGAGAATATCAGCAAGAAGATCCTCCAGAACAAAGGGCTTTATTTTGGGAATTCTGGGGCGGGCATAGTTGAGAAGACCGGTGACACTGCCGTTTGCTCTCTTGACAGCTTCAGACATCTGATGGATAAGAGTCATATGCATCTGTGAAAGGGAGCCATTTTCAAGTTGAAGCCGCTGCAACCCCATACTCAGGGCGTTGAGGGGATTTCTGATCTCATGGGCAATAGCTGCCGCTGATTTACCAAGTGTTGCATTCTCCCGCTGAGCTGCAAGCTCCCGCTCAAACTGTTTGACACGGTTCAAGACAGAGGTCTGATAGCGATGAAGCACAAATGAGAGCACAATACCAGCCATGGTCAGAAAAAAACTGAACAGGTAGAAATGCATGGTCAGCTGTCTGATAGATTGAGCCAGATGGCTGGCATCAACCCCTACGATGATCTCCATCCCCTGTACTATCTGACTTGCCTGTGCAATATCAAGCCCACCCTTATGAATGATGGCAGGAGATGTATGTTTTGCCCCCTCCTGACGGTATTGATCTGCCTCACTCTGGTCTGAACTCTCTTCTCCATGCGCAATCGTCTTAAGGTTCAACTTAAGGCCCATCTGGCTCTCTCTCCTGCCTGGACTATTGCCATCCGGGCTCTGCTCCTCTGATCCATTGCCCTTCAAATTATGAATCTCAATGCCTCTTATACCAGGAACTGTGGAGATAGCCTTGATGATGTTATTCAAACCAAGCCCTTCGGTGATAGCAGCAATTTTATCATCTTTTATCCCAAGAGCAATGCAGTCAGGGTAATCGGGTTCTCTCCAGAGAAGAAGATAGAGATGAGATTTTGACAGATGGATCATAACAGGCTCTGGCGAGCACGCCTTTTCAGTAAGGGTAAAACCTTGTGGCAGCCAACCTTCAGGTCCATTAACAGAGTGCTCTTTTTTTGTTTTACTGGTGTTACTGACAGATTGGTCAGTTTTACTACCACGGTCAGCTCCACTCTCATGACGCATGACAGTGATACCGGCAAGTCCGCTCTCCCTTGTAAATGCTCTCAGTTCATCAGAACTGAAAGGTTCAATCATGTCAAGATAAGCCACAAAACGGGCACTGTTTCCAAGCAGGTTCTGAAGAATATTCTCAATTGATTGCTGTGCTGCTATTGTGCCTCTGGCATTCAAGCTGATAATTTTTGATACAACATCTGCATATTGCTGAGCATGTAGTAGAACTGAATTTTCCACCTCATGAATCTGCCATGAGAAATAGGTGCATACAGCTACAAACAGAAGCAGAAATACAATAGCATTGCCAATCCACAGAGGCATCTGTTGCTTAAGGTTGTGCACGCCCTCCCCCTCCTGAAGGTGGCTGATGAGGAGCCACTCTTCGCTTCAGGCGTTTTCGTACACCTGTTGGGTCACTTCCGTTTCTGTACGATGTACCGGCAATTGTGCCACTGATGATGGGTATCTCTTGGATAGCACCATCTTCTGTTCTATTCCAGCTTTCTGCTATCTCCATATCTTCTGTTCTCTGAGTACCCGCATCTTTCTCTATGCTGCCCCAGATTCTGATCAGATCACCTGTTTGAAGAGATTCTGGAACAGATTTAAAGATATAGATAAGAGGTTCGTCCACATCTCTATCTCCATCAACCATATCCAGCAACATCACATGCTGCTTCTTGTCAATGGCAAGAATCCTCAGCAGAAAAAGATTCTTCTCCTCAGCCTGTGCAACACTCTGATACGGTGGTGTGACAGCAGATTCAGAGAGGCTCATTAGGGCGAGAAAACTCAGAATGACCATGAAAAACCGCATTCTACCACCTGCTGGTTATAGGATTCATTGTTCAGGGGATACTCACCATGCTCTATGAAAAAACTGGAAAAGAGTTCAACTCTTTTCCAGAAGTAGGCAAGCCTGAAATTAAGAGAAGTGGTATAATTAAGAGTTCTGACACTGAAAATATCACTGTTTATATATGGATCAACTGTTTCGGACATATCATAAGTGCTATTCGACTCTGCATCCAAAGAGCCGGGAAACGCATCATAAATATTGAAATATTTTCTGCTTTCCAGCTGAGTAGCCACAACAAATTGCCATTGATTGGCAAACTCCCATACAATCTCAATATCTGGCGTCACCTGCCAGAAGGACTCGGCCTCAAGTGATGAGGCCAGATATTCATATTTCAAGCCAGCAGATAGAGTTAACGATGGCAGAATAAACATATCAAGATTGGCTTTTAACAACATATTCACGTCATCAGGGGCATCGAACGTCTTATATAATGGATCGTTGAAAACTACTTCAGGCAGAAGGGGATTTATGCTGTTCTCTGCTGTATTCAGCTCACGACCAACACGGGAAAAGAGTGAGGCAGACTCAAGATAGCTTATCCGTTGCCAGGCATGTTCAAAGCAGAGAGTATATCTGCCTGAAAGCAGAATCTCTGCCCCTACCCCAAGGGTGAACTCATCTCTCTCATCAGTTTTAATAAGTGAATCTCTGTAAACATAACCATTAGTAAAGATATAGGGCAGAACTCTCTGCCATGCAGATGCAGGTGAGATGGACAGATCAACGTTAAACTGATGGTTATCAGCCGTTTTCCACAGGTTCTGGTAGCTAACAGAAGGTGAAACATCAACTGTGAATTTCTCATCTAAATCAAACATCTGCTCAAGAGCCAGAGTGTGGCTGGAAAATGGAGAGCCTGTTATACCATCACCTGCCTCTGTATCTGCTGCCAGAGCGGGATTACTATTATAACCAACAGATGATGTAAAAAGAAGTTCTGTAGCAGATACCTGAGTGCACAGATCAAATCCTGGAGCAGATGGACAGATAAGATGCCATAAAATGAAAATTAACACGATGCGAAAATAGTTCATGATAAACTCACGGCGTTTCTAAATCTATTTATGTTCTCTCTTAAACAGAGGGAGTTCACAAGTTTCTACCTCGGAACACTCTTGACAATAGACACAGCAGAACCATACACACAATCGGAAAAAAAATAAAGACGTTCCTGATGCTAGGGAACGTCTTTATTAGGGAGGAAAAATATTTGACACTGGCTGGTCTGCAAGATCTCAAAAGCGCACTCTTATTCAGATTAAAAATGGAGACTTCAATCTCCAGCACCTTATGAACCTTGACTCAAAGATCAATCAATAAACGTACCATCTCTTGAAAAAATAGATAATATACTGATATCAGCTAATATTTATATGGATAAGGGTGCTAATCTCAAGGCATCTGGCCCGACAATTTCAGCAGGGTCTCGACAATCTTGTCGAATTATCGCATATCCTTAATAACAGGTTGGAAAATTTCACTCTTTTGGTTTTTTAGAAATTTCAGAGCAGGAGAGAGCAGCTGAAGGGATTGATGTAACAGAAGCTGCAGAAGCCAACTTAACCTTCAGCCATACTCTGTAGGGCTCCATAAAAGAGTTGGACAGAAAAGCATTTCGTCTCATATTTCCCATTCCTGATCCGCCAGTACCAACTCCAGAGAGACTCCTGCCTCGTGCCGAGCCCGGACTATGTTCCATCTTTGAGTCCATTTTATTGCCACTTTCAAAACCGATACCCAGAATAGAGCCACCTGCAAGGAGATTGAGGCATGGATCAATATTAAACGGAATTACAAACTGATAAAGAACTCCTCTATCATGATTGACGGCAATGTCAATACCGCTCTTCAGGGCATCTCTCCTGCTCATTGAGACAGCAGCCGTTGTATCAGGATAGATCACTTCAATCTCTTCAGGGGAATTAATACGTTCAGGCATCTCCTTCTCTTTCAGAAGCTCCTTCTCTCTTGAAACTCTCTGCTTCATGTTTTCAGGCCTATCTTTATGACCATATCTGCTTAAAGGGGGCATTCTGCCGGAAAACTGTTCTGCAATACGGATTCCAAAAACAGACTGCGCTCCCCCTTCTGGATCAATCCACACTGTAAAGCCCTGCATAAGCAGTTTTTTATTCAGAGCATCTCCATCTGTGTGAAAATTGACATAGAGCTGTTTTGAATCATTCATGATCTTTATACTGAACTGTTTTTTCTCATCATGATATTGAGGAGCAGCCTCCCTCCAGTGACTCTCTGCACGAGAAAACCCACCTCCATAATCGGCCCATTGACTTGAAACAGTGGAAGTTGCACATCCTGCAAGGTTCATTATCAGAAATAGCCCGACAGCCACTAACAGATATTTAAACATCACTGTTTTCATATTTTTTTCCACAACCTTTTCCAGAATTTCATATTTTGATTTAAAACCAGAAGATATCTTTTTGCTCTCATACACAGGAGAGACTCACCACTCTTAAGCGCTTCATATCAGATCAAAAACCATGCCAGTAGATAACCAACTGATTACAAAGCCATAATCCAATATAAACACAACTGTAATTCGACATTTCAGCAAACCCATCGACAATAGTGTCGAAACATGCCAACACTGTTGTTGCCCTTTCATACAACTTGCATGGTAGATAATTCCACCACAACCATAGACGAAAACTCCATTATTACAATCGGTTAAAAACACTTTCACATAGAATCATGAATCTGAGAACTTTTTTTGTTGGACAATCATGATTTGCCCCTTATTTTAAATTTCAGTTTTTTATCAGCCCAGGATAGTGGGCGTCAATTTTAATGATCTGTCAGACTCCTGTAAAAGAGGCTCTATTCTGGCAGATATCAGAAGCAGGGGAGAGATAAGAACACCTGCCTTCATAAGGATTTATAATATGACATACGAAATTAATGCAGGGGATACCGTTTCAGTGGATTACACAGGCAGGCTGGAGGATGGAAAGATCTTTGACTCTTCTGAAGGGAGAGAGCCTCTGATATTTACTGTAGGATCGGGAATGCTGATCAAGGGGTTTGAGAACGCCGTAATTGGGATGAGACAAGGAGAATCTATAACTGTAACCATTCCCCCGGAAGAGGGTTATGGTCTGAGAAACGAGGAGGCATTTGTCGATCTTGCCAGACAACACATTCCAGAAGATATCCCCTTGGCTGTCGGCACGGTCTTACAACTCCAGGATCCTGAAGGTAGGCCACTACCAGCAACAGTTGCTGAGATAAATGATGCCTCTGTCACAATGGATCTCAACCATTTTCTGGCTGGTCAGACCTTGACATTTGACATCACCATCATGGAAACCGGGTTGGAGATAGAAGCCGATAACTGCGGCTGCGGCTCCCACGATTGCAGGCAGGATCACCATGACTGTGGGTCTGATTCAGAAGGGGGCTGTGGATGTTCATGCCAGTAACTCATTGGCTCTAATTCACTGATTTCAAAGGTTATCACAATTGTGATAACCTTTGATTCCCAAGAGACTTTTAATAGAGAGCGGCTTAGACTCTGATCGCATTGACTATGCAGATCAGACCTTTATGTCAAGAGGAGAGTATGTGTATTGTCCCCCATAGCTCTCCATCATTTTAGCAATATACTCGTTTTGCAGATCCAGTGCATCTCCGGTAGTTGAGCCTGTAGTTGTCTGATTTAGCAGATCAGCAAATGAGGAGGGCTGGTCACTGCCCATTTCATAAGCTGAGATGGCCTGCTGCATGAGTCCAGATGAGGAAGCCGGGGCATTCTCTTGCATAAAGGTGTCCATCTCATCCTGGTTGAGCACGCCGTCACCATCTGTGTCATAGGTTGAGACTGCATCTTCAACATCCAGTGTTGTTCCGGTAGCAGATGACATGGTTGCGGCAAAAGTCTCTAATTCGCTCTGATCTATACCTCCATCACCGTTAGTATCAGTATCGCTGAACATCTCTTCTGGAGAGGCCATTCCAGGAGGCGGCCCCATCATTCCTCCTGAGGCAGCGCTATCTGCCGATGGCGGAGCAGGAGCATTCTCTTTCATAAAGGTGTCCATCTCATCCTGGTTGAGCACGCCGTCACCATCTGTGTCATAGGTTGAGACCGCATCTTCAACATCCAGTGTTGTTCCGGTAGCAGATGACATGGTTGCGGCAAAAGCCTCCAATTCCGTCTGATCTATACCTCCATCACCGTCAGTGTCTGTATCACTGAACATCTCTTCTGGAGAGAGCATTCCCATCCCTCCTGAGGCAGCACTATCTGCCGATGGCGGAGCCGGGGCATTCTCTTGCATAAAGGTGTCCATCTCATCCTGGTTGAGTGTGCCGTCTCCATCTGCGTCATAGGTGGACAGTGCCTCCTCCGCATCAACAGAAACTCCTGTCTTATCAGATAGTTCAACTATGAATGCTTCAAATTCAGTTTGATTGACTCCGCCATCACTGTCACTATCTGCTTTACTGAACATCTTCTGCTGCATGGACTGAATATTCATCTGGCTTATATAGCTGTTTGTACCGCTGATTCCACTGACCATAGCTTACCCCCTCTTTTATTACTATTGTTAAATATTGTTATCCGTAATCCTGACAAGAGATAAAAATCTAAAGAGTATAAACCTGACTATATTTATGCAATTTACATACCGTTTTTCAGAAATATAACATAAAAATATACAATCTGATTACTCTTCAAGTTATCCATCACTTTGGATTGCCAAAGAGAGTGGCAGTGGTATCAATTTTCCGACTCTGAATAGGAACTTTTTTCCCTCAGGATGAGATGGGCACCTTGTCATAAAATATCTCCCCATATTTCAACTAATAGTGACAAGTAGCGACTCGATCTCCCCTGTCATATTGAAGGGATTGGATAATCTGGGTAATGCTGTACACGTATTTGGAAAAACTTCCACGCTGGAGGTCAAAAAAGCTTATCAGATCGACCATCCAGAGAGGAACCTGCGTTGAGTAGCATTTCAGCTCTAAGATCACGCAGCACTCTGGATCAAAAATTGTAGAGTTATCGTAAAAAATCATCCGGTCTCTATCAGGTATGAGGTTGAAGTTCTCTTCAGGTTGACACCTCAGATTCATGTCAAAGGTTACTCTTGCATAATCATCCACATCAGATATATAGGCCTTCCTTCTGTAATGGGTCAGAACTTTGGGTAAGGCCCGGTAAGAGCAGGCAAGGCGGATAAAGAGATCCGCGTTTAACGCATCCTTATCATTCTTGAAACTCTTCAGCTTATGAATAGAGTTTTCCAGAACTTCAGGCCAATGGGAGTCGTTAACTGTTGCCCTGTACTTTCGGACAATTCCATTGTATTTCTGTTTAACCTCAAAAAAACATGGTAATCCTGACTGGTCATCATATGTCCTGATGCGCATATTAAAGCGACTCGCAGCACCCTCCATACGCTTTCTGAAAAAAAGATAGTCTGGCGTATCAAAATAGAGGCTGTATATGTCGTAAAATCCATCCTCTGTTTTTTCACCATAGTTATCCTTTGAGCAGTAAATGGAGACAAAATCGGAGATAGGAGTGATTAAGGATTCTGGAATAAGGTATTTCAATTCGTATCGTTCAAGAAGTGATGGTATCTCCTGCTGGGTGGTGTTCTTCATTTCTCAATCACCTCTCTCCTGTCTGCCAGATAATTTATCAGGGGCTTCTCGCTCAATTTTCCAGTTATGTCCAGAATATCAATATATTTTGTAAATATCATCTGAGAGAGCCTGGCCATAAGCATATCACTCTTCAAAATTCTCTCCTGAAGCTTCAATAAGGTAAAAGGGCTGATTCCATCAGTACTTGACAGACGCCCAAAGGCTGCACTGCTGAAGCCGCCATCCTGGTTCTTTCTGATCGCTTTGTACTGCTGTATCAGGTTATGAAGTTCTCTGCTGATTACAGGAAGCGTACTGTTGAACTCTCTCTCCAGAGCATGAAGCTCACCTCTTGACTGCATACTCGCAAGCTTTCGTCTATTCAGGTCTGTCTGGTTCCCCGATTTTACTGGTATCGCAATGCCGAATTCAATTGAAACAGCTTTGTCAAAATCACCTTGATCCTCTGCACTGTAGGCAGCTTCCATAAAACTTATCAATCTATCCTCCTCCGCCTCTTTAAGCCTGTACTCAGCCTCTGCCATCTCAGCCTCACTTTTCATATTGGCCAGATAAATGTTTTCAACGCTTCTGTTCAGATCAATAGTGCTGATCTGCTCTTCTATCTGTTCAACTCTTATCAGGTGGCTGACATCAATTGAGAATAGATCCTCGCCATAATGACCCTGCTCTCTGATCCTTGATTCAAGAGCATCCTTCATATTGGTTAACTCAACAAGATCTATTTGAAGCTTAACCAGTTCATTTTCAACATCCACAAGCTCTTCAGGCTCAAAATCAGAACTCTCCACATAACGTTTCAATGCTGTTTTCCGATCCTCAGAAATAAGCCTCAGCTTTTCGTTTAAATGTATCATTTCTGCAAAATAGCAGTAATCAACAATTGTGATATAACGGCTCTTGAGAGATTCATGAAACAGTTTATCGAGCCCGACCCTGCTGGTTTCAACCATTGCATTGTGCAGATTCCGTTCTGCGTTGATCTTATCAAGACCTGCAGGTGTGAATCTGAATGCATACTTCTGCTGATCTTGTTCAAATTGATCAATGGTTATCCTCAATTCAGGCTCTTCTATAAAGTTGACCCCTTTGGGAGCCTGTTTCAGAAAGCTGATACGTTCGATCTGGGATGAGAAGCTGGTGTCACTTGAAGCTGTGGCCAGAAACTCCCCAATAGAGATTGATCTCAAAGCAGCTGTGCAGGGCGATACTGAAGAGAGAAGTAGAGATAAAATAGTTATAACTATTATTCTTTGCATCATATTTCCACTATGTTTTCTTTAATAGGACAGGGGCGCTATATGGCCGTTTTATATGAAAGTCTAGGGACACACAGGTGGGTGCCCCGTAGAGACGCAAGATCTTGCGTCTCTACATGCGTCTCTACAACTTTCATGCTTCGTTGTGCCTGTCATGGTATGGCTGTTATATTGTTTTAAGGCTCATAACTTTTGAAGGCAGCTTAGAACCTTCATCAAACGTAATAACAAAACAGTTTCTGTCAGGATCAAATGTAATCCCCTCAGGATTCAACTGATTGAAATTACGGGTTCTGATCAACTCTCCCCCAGTCAGATCAAATACACTCAGAGCCCCATTCTCCTCAGCCGCAAATCTATCTTTTTTCTGTTTGGTGCAAGAGAGCACCAGAAGTTGATTCTTATGGATGAAGAGATCTGAAATCCTTGCAGGTTGTCTGTTCTTGTCATCAGGCAGATCAAGTTCCCGCCAGATCTCAACCTGACCCTTGTCAATGTGATTACTGTCAAGCATCTTATGAAAATTGTCTATTTTAAGAATTACAGACTGCCTCTCTTTCAAAGGTCTCTTGAACCCAAGAAAAAGGGCATTCTGGTACACAAATATCCCCTCTATTTCAACATCTCCCTTATCCTTGCCACATCTGCTGCCAGCTGTTGTACCTACAAATTGAGCCCACTCTTCACCGCTGTTTTCATGTGCAGCCTCTTTGAGCAGGTCATACAGAAGCACGGATCTGTCTGATGTGAGTCTTGTTCCATTTCTGCGTACCTGAACAAAAAGCTTTCTCTCATCAGTAAGTGTCCCGTTCTTTTTTAAAGCCTGGGAACATGCAATATAGATCACTCCAGCTTCATCCTGACAGATCGCCTCCATGTCATCAATCTTATCCAGACCATCTATTGGCAGCTCATTTGTGATTTTTGCCTGTTCATCCATCAGATAGAGGATAGCCTCCTCATTTCTGGTCTCATCGCTTATAACCAGGTATCGCTCCAGATCATCAAGATAGACAAGTCCTGACACTTCGATCTGAGGGGATGATTTATCCATCACTCCAGAAGAGATAACGGTCTGAATTACCTCACTATCATTGCTTTTGACCATGGACTCGGCAGCATACGTTTCCAGGTTGAGCCATGCTTTTACTGATGCCAGATAGGAGACTTGATTGTGATACTCAGTCTGAATCATGACCTTTTCTCCCATAAGAAAGGGATTACTGTCTGGAAGAGAGATCTCAATTTCCCGCCCCCATGATTGAACTTCAGGCCGTTTTTTCAATCTCATGGGATATTCAACAATCCTGGAACCTACACCAACGATTTGGCCATCTACACTTCTGAGTTCGCCGGTAGTTGAGGCAACATGGACATTGTCACCTACTGATGCCAGATTATGGATATTTTCATGAATATATCCTCTTACGTAAGATGGAGAACGGGTATGAAGTGTCAGGATCGGTTCAAACGGCGATATCTTCTCTCCTGATTTGCAATGAATCGCGCCTATGACTCCATCAATTGGAGCCCGGATTAGAAGAGCTTTTTTCTCCTTATAGAGAAGCTCCAACTCTTTTTGCAACCGCTCCTGCCGGATAGATTCAGGAGCTTCAGAAGATGCCAACTTGCTATTCAGATCGTCGATTTCTGTTTGCAATCGCTTTCTGGTCAGTTGCCGTTCTTTTTTCAGATTGTCAATCTCAATAGCTATGGAGCCTGACATCCTGAATGGTTCTTTTTTTGGAGAGATACTTTTCAACCCAGCAACCATCTCTTTATTGAACCGATAGTGAGATTGAATCAGCTGGATTTTATGCTCTATCTCACCGATAATGGAAGATTGCTCTGCTTTGCGCTGACTGATCTGAGACCTGATCTCATCTTTATTTATAAGATGCTGGCTTTTGAGTTCATCCAGCTGGTGTGAAATCTCATTTATTTTCATCGTCAGTTCCGGCCGCTCAAGCTCCACCAGAACCCTCCCTTTTTTAATCTCCTGGCCTGGAACAACATGAATATTCCAGATCTCGACAGGCTCTTCTGAATTGACAATAACCTCCCGTGTCTCAGCTATACCCTGAAATGACGTCGTCTCCTCTTTTCCTTTCATAGAGGTCTGGGTGACAGCAAGAAGAGCTAAAATCCATGTAAGAGTGAGTAATTTTGTTCTGCCCATTTTATATTATCCTTAAATTTAGATTCGGTTTTATATGAAAGTCTTGATAAAGGCTTGTTTTCAGAGAGACTTTCATCTCTTCAATTGTGGCAGTGATCCGCTATGTTGGTTATATCAGACTCCGGCTCACGCAATTTTTGTGTGCCTCTTTAAGAGGGCTTTCAAGTGGTGCTTACAAAACTTCAATATTTTGTTCTGTATATCAATTGATTGATCACCTTCTAAAGTGAGCTGAGGTAACTTCACAACTCCACTGTGCTCTCCTGTAATAGAAGACTCAGCCCTTGAATGGTTTTGATGGTACTTAGTGCTCCGACCAGTTCATCTTGACTTTTTGTGCTCTTCATCTTGATGTGATAGGCATAGTCAAGGCGTCTGCCCTGAGCAATGTCACGCAAGGTTATCAGTGCAAACAGCTTGCAGTTGTTTTTAAGGATCTCGCCAAGAATCATTTTGCTTTCCGGGTCATTTTCCATATTGAACCTCAGCATCCCATCATAGTAGCCGGGCTGCCCGAACGGAGAGTAGTAAAGGATAATGACCACCAGACAGAATCCAACCGTTCCAATAACAGCGATATGGTACCCGCCCACCCCGCAGGCAATACCAGAAGCCAGTGCAGAGAACATGAATATGATATCTCTTGGATCTTTCAAACTGGTACGAAACCTTATGATAGCAAGAGCACCCATCATCCCGAGCCCGCTTGCCAGGCTGTCTCCAATAGCCTGCATTATCGTAGATGCCACGATAGAACTCAAAATAAGAGATTGCACAAAATTTCTTGAATAAGAGAGTCCGCGGAATGTCTTTTCATACACTATGGCAACCATAGTTGAGAGAAGAAAAGAGATAAGCAGAGTGTAAACCACCGTAATGATAGCCGAATGTGTGGAAGTGGTCTGAAAGGCTTCAATATCAAACATAAATTACTCCTGATAATACTGATCCACCATCAAATGCGTCTGCATGATATGGTAAAAAAGATTGATCTTTTATAGAATTAAAAATGGTAACTTCTAAGTGTACCATTTCAGGTAATTTTTAATATAACCAACATGGCGGATAACCGCCACAATCGAAGAGATGAAAATCTCTCTGAAAGCAAGCCTTTACCGAGACTTTCATATAACCGGCACGGCCGGAGCGAGGTATTGGCTCTCGGCCACAACGAACAACGAAAATCTCATGATTACAGCTATTTGAAAAGACTTTTATATAAAATAAAATTACTTAAAGCACCAAGAGTAGGATCAAGATCTCTCCTGCTGCTGAGGAAGGTGCCGTCGAATTTCTGTTCTGTCAGTCGTAATCATAAATTTGATTTTTCGTTTCAGGTGATTTCTTTTTAGTTTGTGAAGTTGCTTCTCTTTCATCTCCAACATCTCCTCTTAAAGATATATCCTCTACTCTTTTTTTGCATACCGCATCTTAAGTCAGATTCATGCTATTCAAACAGCTCACTAATCGATTCTGAATAAGGCAATATGCATGCCATACATTCTGAATAGTTATCTATGCATAGAGTAATCATCTTCATCTCTTCGATTGTGGCGGTGATATACCATGCTGGTTTTTATATGAAAGTCTAGGGATACAAACTGGTGGGTACTCTGTAGAGACGTAAGATCTTGCGTCTCTACAACTTTCATAATTTGTTGTGCCTGTCAGGGCATGGCCGTTATATACAAAGATTATTTTTACTTAAGAGAGCGATAAAACAAAAAGAGGAGATTCGACAAGTTGAGATGGGATTCGACATAAGTGTCGAATCCAGGCGGAGAAGGTAAAAAAGTTGGTAGGAGAAGAGATGCGGCTGTTTAAGTTATGATAGTGCTATTAATAAGATTGATATGGGTATCACACAAACCATCAAGCCAGTTTCTGTCATGACTTGCAACAACTATGGTAGTGCCCCATCTCTCTCTTGCGGTCTTTGCAGCATCTCTGATCTTTTCTGCACTCTCCCGATCAACACTGGAGGTCGGGTCATCTAGCAGCAGCACTTCAGGCTTTAATGCAAGTCTGGCTGCCATTGCCACGCGCTGAGCCTCTCCGCCAGAGAGTTCACTCCATCTTCTCTGGGCAAATGTTTTAAAATCAAGTCCAACATGGCTCATGGCAATTCTGATTTTCATGATGATCTGTTTATCGCTGTTACCTGCAATGCCATGTCTGTTGCGGATTTTCAAACCATAACGGATGTTCTCATAGACTGTTCTTTTAAGGAGGTATGGCTCCTGGGTAAGTAATGTAATATTAAACCTCACACTCTTTGAAAATGGAAGTTCTGATTTTCCATTAAAACAGATAGCTCCTCTGGTGGGTCTCATGGTAAAGGCAAGAAGTTTTAGCAGCGTACTCTTACCGCTCCCATTCGGCCCAACAACCCCTGTAATTGTGGCTCGTCCAATGACAAGTCTGTTGATATCAAGGGCAATACGACCATTATAAATGTGCTGAACACTGTTCAGCTCAAAAATATCTGGCGTATTGAGTGAAGGCTCTGGCAGATTCATATATTTTATTCCATCAATTCCACAAAAAGATAGTTTCATGGCTGCGGGAACTACTCCATAAGATCGATATGTTTTATATTTTTTCCGTAACAAGACAAGGGAGAGGTTCACTCCAAAGGCAATAGCCAGAAGCACCAGACCAAGGGCAATGCCGTTGGCAAACATCCCCTTACCTGTTTCAAGCGCAATAGCTGTGGCAATTGTCCTGGTATGCCATTTGATATTGCCTCCCACCATCATGGAGATCCCGACTTCGGTCATGACCCTTCCATAGGCTGTCACTACAGCCGCAACAATCCCGAAACGTACCTCCCACAAAGAGGTGAGAAAGATCTCCTTCTTACCTGCTCCAAGAGAGATGAGAGTTAAATGCAAATCTGAGTCAATCCCTTCAACAGCTGCGGCAGTAAGAGCAGTGACCACTGGAAAGGCAAGAATACTCTGCCCAATGGCAATTCCTGTAAGGGTAAACAGAAGACCAAACTCCCCAAGCGGCCCCTGACGCGAGATAAATGCATAGACCATAAGACCGACAAATACTGTGGGAAGAGAGAGCAGAGTATCCACAACAGTTCTCACTGCCCGCTTCCCTCTGAAATTGAAGTAACCAAGACAGAATCCGCAAGGTACTCCTGCTGATATGCTCAGGAGCATGGAGCCAGTGGAGACTTTGATGGTCGCAAAAATAGCAGACCATACAGAACTGTCTCCCCCTTTGAGCAGTTCCAGAGCATTGATAAACCCCTGTAAAATAAAATCCACTGCCTTATAAATCCTATCCTCTGAGAATTAACAGAGGCGACCGTAAAGCTCGCCTCTGTGTATATTTAGGTGTGAAGAGTCACCCATCAGCTTGAACTCTTTTATCAGAGTCTGCCCCTTTTTGCCAGCCATACAGTTTTAATATGCACAAGAACTGATATGATCTTAAGTTGAAATCAGTCCTGATATTTTTCCAGATTGTGGAGTCAGAGTATTGGACTTTTTCTGACGATTACGCCATATTGTAATTTAAGAGAGTCCCATATTGCAATTTAAGAGAGTCCCATACTTGCACATTCAAGAGATCCTGTACTTGAAAACTGACACCGCAGTTGATAGACTCCAACAGATTAATACAGAGTTTAAATATTATTAAGTTCCTCAAAAGGCCAAAAAAATCCCAAAACAGACCGTATAAATTATATATTTATCACAATAAATAATAGCTAAGGAGATATATCATGGAAAAAACGTGTAGTGGCTGTAATGAGAATACGGCAGAGAACAGAAGTGATTCCACAGTTCAAAACATTGATCTGGATAGCTTTGTAACCACAGTGGAGGTGGTTCCACCTCAGAACTCAGATCCCTGTGCAACTCTCCTGGCTCTGGATGCATTAAAGGCGCTGCCAATCAGTGGATTCAGTGTCGCAGCAAATCCTGTTGCCAAATCGCGTATGTCCGCAATGGCACTCTGCTCTCTTATTCAGAAGAGAACAGGAAAATTTGCCATTCTCCACTGCACAACAAGAGATAATAACCGTATCAGCCTCCAGTCCACCTTCTGGGGTGCCCGTGCACTTGGAATCAATCACGTTCTTACTGTAACCGGGGATTTTGTCGCCCTTGAGGAGAGAAAACTCACCTCAGATGTAAAGGATATGGATGTGTTTCAATTAATTGAGATGGCCAGAACCTCAGGCATGATTACCGGTGCTGTGCTTGATTTCCGTCCTGAATCCAATGGGCTGGAAAAAGAGGTTGAGCGCCTTGAGAGAAAGGCAGCCTCCGGCGCCATGTTTGCTGTTACACAGCCAATTTATGATCGTGATATGGCAAGAACCATCTCTATTTCAACCAGCCATATTGATATACCCATTATCATGGGCATCCTGCCTCTCAGAACTGCCAGGCATGCCCAGTTTCTCCATGACCGAGTTGCAGGGATTGCCGTTCCTGAAAAGCTAAGAGAGATAATGAACCATGCCAGCAACCCGTTAGCAGAAGGGATAGCCAACGCTCGTGAGATGGTTGTCATTGCAAAAGAGTTCTTCCGGGGCATCTGCATCATGCCACCCTTTGACCACTACGAGGTGGTATCAGATATTCTTAAGTGAACTGCATACAGATAACAGATATAAAAATCTTCTGATAAATTGTAATCATGAAGATTTTATTTTTTTATAGAATTTGTGGCAACTTGATCTGCCATGGAGGTTATATGAAAACAATGAGTGTCAGCGCATTAAGGGAATATAGAGAGAAAGAGCATGAGAAGAGCTATCTTCTCATTGATGTAAGGCAACCTGCTGAATATGAGGAGTCCCATATTCCTGGATCACTACTTCTGCCGCTTAACCAGTTTGAAGAACAGGTGGAAGAGCTTCCTGAAAAACATCTTATTTTTTACTGTAAAAGTGGTATCCGTTCCAGAGCAGCTGCCCTTACCGCTGATTTTTTCAATGCGGCTGACAAGGATATATATAATCTGGAAGGGGGAATGCTGGCCTGGAATGGTGTCACTATTCAGGGGTTGCCCTCATTTAAAGCTCTTGATCTGAAAAAGGGGGGCAATGAGATCCTTGTGGATGCCATGAATCTTGAAAAAGGGGCATTCCGGTTTTATGAGCATCTATTAAATCAATGTTACTCAGACAGCTCTCTGAATGAAATTATGGAGAGGGTGCGAGACGGTGAATTGGGACACGCAAAGCTGATCTACTCCCATTTAAAACAGCTCTCCCCTGCTACTCCTCCATTTGATGATATTTATCAAAACCTTGACGGAGATATCCTTGAAGGGGGCACTCCCCTTGATGAGATGGTAAGGTTGCTCCAAAAGCGTGGTGAGCAGTTTGCAGAACAGGAGAGCCTGATAAAGGGAGATGGTGAATATCGCAGAGAGAGCGGTAAGCAGCAGATTACCGATATTCTTGAAATTGCTATTGCCATGGAGTACCAAGCTTTTGATCTCTACAGGGTTCTCTCTGAGCGCACCTCTGAGGAGAAAACGCTGCAAGAGGCCTTTTACTCTCTCTCCCAGGCGGAAAAAACACATATGAACTCCATTGTCAGAGCGCTTGAGCAGTTTCTGTCTGAGAGTTAAGCCATGCCACTTTATAAAAACAGACGCTTCTGGCTTGGCACTCTCATGGCATCTTTGCTCTTTGGCACGCTGCTGATCTATAGAGTTGCATTTTATCATGGCACATTCATGAGAGCTGAGAATAGGGATAGATGGAGCTATAAGGAGCTTCAGGCTGGTGAATCATGGATGAGTATCTTTCAAAACTTCAAAAAAATAGGATATAGCCACCGTCGCCTTGAAAATATCGGCAACGGCTACAGAATCCAGGAAGAGACTGTGATGAGAATCAACACAATGGGAATGGCACAGGAGGTTAATGTTAAATCCAACAGCACAACAGACAGTGACTTTGCAGTAAAAAACTTTGATTTTGAAATTATCTCCGGAAGTTTTAACTTCTCTGTAACTGGTGAGATCAGAGGCAGCACCCTTTATGTTGAGAGCCGTGATAAGATAAGAGACTCAGGCCAGACTGCCACTACCCCCGGAAACAACTCTGAACCGCTAGAGATCTCTCTTGAGAATCGACCATATCTCACATCAGGTATTATCCAGGCAACTGTGGCAGCAGGCCTTAAAGCAGATCAGGAGATGGTGCTATTTGTATTTGACCCTTCAACCCTTGGTCAGGCACCTGCCACCATAAAAATGGAGGGGGCAGAAGAGATTGGCGTGAATGGGAAAAAGATCACAGCACAGAAAGTCTCCCTGTCATTCAAAGGGGCAAAGCAGTTTGCCTGGCTTGATAAGGATGGCCAAGTGCTCAAGGAGAGAGGGCTTCTGGGGATCACGCTCATCAAAACAGACCGCCAGGATGCAGTTGACAGAACAGCACTTGAGGCAAGCGACGATCTGACCCGTCTTGTCTCGGTTCAGTCAGATAAAATCATCGATAAACCAGAGAATCTGGCACGTCTCTCTATAAGGATATCAGATATTGATAATCTGGATATGAATCTGAACTTTGGAAGGCAGGTAGTGAAGAGAGCTGACAAGAGTTCACCAGATGAAGTATTAACCATTGAAAAGGAGTCTCTTGAAGGGCTGCCTCAGAAACTTACCTCAGCTCTTCTTGCTCAGATTGAGCACCGATTCAGAGAACCTGACGCATTTATTCAATCCAACGACCACAGGATCAGAAGTTTTGCCTTTAAAGCTGTCTCTGAGTCTGACACCCCTCTTGAAAAGGTTAAGAAACTGGTTGCATGGATTCAAAAAAACATCAAACGCCAGCCAGTGATTTCACTTCCCAATGCTCTGTCAACACTTGAGAACAGGAGAGGAGACTGCAATGAACATGCAGCCCTTCTTGCAGCTTTCTGTCGAGCCATAGGCATACCTGCAAAAATTGAGGCAGGCATGGTCTATTTAAACGGCAGTTTTTATTACCACGCATGGAATTCTGTCTTTATTGGCAGATGGATTACAGTTGATTCACTGTTCAACCAGATTCCGGCAGATGTTACCCATATTGCCTTTTTATCAGGTAGCCAGGATATGCAGTTGGACATATTGGGGCTGATGGGCAAGGTTAAAATAGAGGTTATTGAGTAGCAGGACTTTTGCGGTCGCAACTTCTAACAAAAGGGCGACTGCAAAAATCCTCACTGTCAACTCACTACTCAGGCAGATTTTATTCTCTGTTCTCATTAAGTTAGTTGCCTGGACTACCTTTTTCTGCGCTGCTGCTTACTTATCACAACTCTTAATGGTTACACGGTGATCCTGGATCATGTCCACACACATTCTCCCCTGTCACAAGGCTGCTTGCCAGATAATCGGCAACCAGCTTTTCAGGGGTTTCAGTTGGTGCACCAGTAACAACCTTGATGCCTGCCTCACCAAACAGCTCCTGAGCCTTATGACCCATACCGCCTGCAATAACAACGTTGATACCATGATCATGAAGCCATTGAGGAAGTACACCTGGTTCATGGGGAGGTGGTTCAAGAACCTCTGTAGTTTTAATCTTATCGTTCTCTGTAGTGACAAAGCAGAACTCTCTGCAATGTCCAAAATGTGCTGTCAGTTTACCCATTGCCATGGGAATTGCAAATTTCATAACATGTTCCTCTTTTCAACTTAAAATAGATATTAATCTTTTCTTATGGCTTTAAGGCATAAGGGTGTTGTACAAATCAAATTCCATACGTTGCGCCACTCTCTGATCCAACATTAATCAGATGGAAATAATCTATATTGTGACCACCTGTTGTAACTGATCATAACGATCAAACCCAATGTCCATCCACATTTGGCCCTTCTAAATATTTAGGATCACTGCTTTTGAACTGCTCTACAACCTCCTTCACACTACCCTTGATCCCTGTTACCACTTTTATTCCTGCCGCCTGAAGAACATTATAGGCCTTAGGACCACAATTGCCAGTAATAAGAACATCCACGCCACAATCTGCCACAGTTTTACCAGCCTGAATCCCTGCCCCCTGAGGCAGATTCATATTCTGGTCGTTTGGTTTTACCTCAAAGTTAAAGGTCTCTGTGTCCACAATCAGAAAATAGGATGCTCTGCCAAACCTTGGATCAAGATCAGACTCAAGGGTATTTCCGCTTGATGATACTGCCACTTTCATTTTAAACCTCCTTATCTATAAATCTGATTCAAAACAATCTCTCTTTTGTCTCACCGATGAAACTCATAACATTCTGCCACACCTTTTTTACAGCCCTGGATGCCGGACCATCAGAGTAAGTTACAAGGCTTTGCCCCATCTTCATCGATTCAATAACAGCCCTGTCAAAAGGGATCTCTCCTGCAAATCTGATGTTGTGCGTCTCGCAGAAGGCTTTGATATTCTCTGAAGCCTCAGGGTTGAGGTCGGCTTTATTGATGCATAAAAACGCTGCTGCACCCATCTGCCCGGCAAGTTTTCTGACCCGCTCCATGTCATGCATACCTGACAACGTAGGTTCGGTTACAATAAGAACTGCGTCAGCATTGCTGATGGATGCGATCACCGGACAGCCAATTCCTGGAGGACCATCTGTTATTATCAGAGGGATGTGCTGCTCCTTTGCCATAGCTCTTGCTCTCTGACGCAGCTGGCTGACAAGAAGCCCTGAATTCTCCTCTGCAATGCCAAGCCTTGCATGAACCATCGGGCCATTGGCTGTTGTAGATATATATTTTTCTCCACATATCTGCCGCTCAAAAGAGATCGCATCTGCCGGACAGAAATGGGCACACACACCGCACCCTTCGCATGAGATTGGGTCGATGGTAAATTTCTCCCTGATTTTATTGCCATCTTTTCCAGCCAGCTGGCTGGCTGTTCCAGAGCCACCAGCAGATTTTTCAGCTATGGGGTCTTCGCTATTAGTAATAGATATTGCGTCAAACTGGCACTTCTGAAAACACTCTCCACACCCTGTGCAGAGATCAGGATTGATTTCAGCCTTGTGTCCACCCTGAAACTCATCTGTCTCTATAACCTCATGTTCAAGTGTGAGAAAAAGGTTGGCTGCATCAACATCAGCGTCAATAACAACTCGTCTCTCTGCAAGGGAGGCAATGGAGGCTGTGATGCTGGTTTTCCCTGTGCCACCTTTACCACTTATAACTGTCAACTCTTTCATTTCATAACCTCCCTTTGATCAATTTCTCTCCTGCCACTGCCAGCCTTACTGATAATTTTAAGGTAAAGCTCCTCAAAAAGAGCCTTCATCTGAGGAATTTCATCCACCAGAAAGAGACCTTTTGCACACACCTTTGCAGCCTCTCTGCTGAATGGAATCCTCTGCATCACCTCAATACTCTCTTGATCTGCATATTTATCTATAATACCTTTTTCCCCATCTGCCCTGTTGATGACAATTCCCATCGGGACATCAAGTTTCTTAAGTGCCTCAACAGTTAACGCAAGGTCATTGAGGCCAAATGGAGTCTCCTCTGCCACAAGAAGGGCAAAATCAGAATCACGAAGAGTTGCAACTGCCGGACATGAGGTTCCAGGAGGTGCATCAACAAGGGCAAATCTATCCGGGTGGATTCTCTCTTTCACCTGTTTTATAAGTGGCGGAGACATCGCCTCGCCCACTCTGAGTTCTCCCCATGTAAGGTTGAACCCGCGGCTGCTCTCTCCTGACAGCAGAGAGCCAAGGGTTCTTGAACTCTCCTGTACAGCACCTGTGGGACAGACCATGCTGCACCCCTTGCATGAGTGGCACATCTCAGGAAAGATCATGATCTTCTTTGCAATCAGGGTAATGGCACTGAACTGGCATATCTTTTCACACTCTCCGCAGAGGGTGCAAAGCTCCATATCAACCGCAGGTATCATGGTTGAGACCTCTTCTGTCAGAACATTGTGCGGTTTAACAAAAAGATGGGCATTTGGCTCTTCAACGTCGCAATCAAAAACTTCAACACCCTCTTTTGCTGCTATTACTGCAAGATTTACAGTGACTGTTGTCTTGCCTGTTCCACCCTTCCCGCTTGCTACAGTAACTATCATATCAATTTTACCCCCCTCTATGTTAGAAGCACTACACCCTTATATTCTCAATTTTAATTAACCACTCCAACCATCTGAATCATAAACCCTCTCTAATCAGAGAGGTGCAATAGCAATAAAGAGTATATGCTAATAATACTAATAAGCAATATCTCATATCTTGTCAATGATTATTTTTTCAACTCACTGATATGCCGGATCAGTTGAGAGCAAGCAGAAGTAACAGAAAAAAGTGTTTCCTTAGAGAAGCATTTACTCTATATTGCGCCCATGAAATAAGAGACAAGCATACAGAATGCAATGACGAAACTATACATATATAAAGGAACCATTACTAATGACAGACACAAACAGTGGAAAAACCACTTCAGAGGTCATTCCCGAGCAGATGGGATATGGTACAAGATTTCAATTTCAATGCCACAAGGGGGTGAAATGTTTCACCAGATGCTGCCGGGGCATTGATATCATGCTCACACCATATGATATTTTAACCATGAGAAAACATCTCAACATAACTTCAGAGGAGTTTCTGGCAATCTACACCGATCTCCATCTGCTTGAAAAAGCTGACCTGCCAATTGTCACACTCAAACTTCTGGATGATGAACAGAAATCGTGTCCATTTGTCCAGGATAAAGAGGGGTGCCTTATCTATGAGTGCAGGCCATCAACATGCAGATATTACCCCCTTGGCATGGGATCATTAAGCTATGCAAGTGAACTGAACAAAGATGGTGGAAAAGAAGAGTCAGATGCCTTTTTCTTTACAGTAAAAGAGGCTCACTGCCTTGGCTTTGAGGAGAAAAAAGAGTGGACAGTTGCTCAATGGAGAGAGGATCAGGGGGTCAATATCAGAGATGAGATCAACGCTGGCTGGACAGATCTTATTGTCAGAAAAAAGACCATACCAATGAGCATCAAGCTCTCAGAGCAGAGCAAACAGATGTTTTTCCTTGCCTGCTATAACATTGATAAATTCAGAGAGTTTGTCTTCGGAAGCACCTTTCTTAAGAGATTTACAGTTGACCCTGTAAAGGTTGAGGAGATCAGAAGTGATGATGTCAAGCTTTTGCAGTTTGGGTTTGAGTGGCTCAAATCCATATTCTTTCAGGAGGGGGAGATCAAGGTAAAGCAGCAGGATCAACAGGCTGGTTGAAGTATATAGTAAAGATCCACCTTCTTAGAAGGTGGCTTTGCGTTTTGCCCCCTAAAGGGGGGGCAGCGCTTGCCCTCTTAGAAGGCAAGCGGTTAACCCCCTGTCTTTTATGCCAGAGAGTTAACTACTCTTCCTGCTTTTCCTGATACCTGACATATTTCCGGCTCATATCTGCATTCAATCCTACTGTATCCACACAATAACCCCTGGCCCAAAAGTGAGCTTGGCAAAAGAGATTACGCAAGTCAGTGGAGAGCTTCTTTGACTAAAAAAATTTTTTCATTGACCTGTAAATGTTTTTCTGATTATGACTATAAACTTATTTGAAATGTTATTCCCAATAAGGGTATGATCCATTTTAACCGCCCTCTAATCTGAAGAGATAGGGGCTTTACGCCATTTTCATAACCTGCACGGCAGATTGGTCTGTCACAACCAGATATGAAAGTCTCTATTATTACAGTCAGTTAATAAGACTTTCATATAAACCTACATGGCAGATCGGTCTGCCACAACCAAGAATGAAAGTCCCCATGATTACAGCTATTGGAACAGACTTTCATATAAAGACAATAATGAGGAAAGGGCAATGAAAACCATAGATATCCCCAGACTGAAAGAGATTGTCGGGGAGCATAATGTCAAGGATAACCCGGCAGACCTGTTTATTTACGGGTCAGATGCATCTGTCCACAGGGCACTGCCCTGGGTTGTTGTCAGACCGGACAATACAGAGCAGGTTCAGGCAATTCTGAAATTTGCTGATGAAGAGAAAATTCCTGTCATAACAAGGGGGGCAGGCTCTGGAATGTGCGGGCAGACCGTTCCGCTCCATGGAGGCATCACCCTTGATATGAAGCAGATGAACAGGATTCTTGAGATCAACCCTCCTGATGTATATTGCAGGGTTGAGCCAGGTGTTGTGGATGATGATCTTAACCTTGCTCTTAAACCTTACGGGGTTTTTTTCCCACCGACACCAGCATCAAGCCGGGCTGCCACAATTGGTGGTGAGATCGGCAATAACGCAAGCGGGGTGAGATCTGTAAAATATGGGGCAACCAGAGACTCTCTTCTTGGCATGAAGGTTGTGCTGCCCGGAGGAAAACTTCTGACACTTGGTGCAAGAACACGGGTTGAGGCAACAGGATATCAGCTTCACAAGCTGATTGTCGGCTCAGAAGGTACCCTTGGAGTTGTGGTTGAGGCAACCTTGAAATTTGTCCCGATTCCAAAATTCAGATGCCTTGGGATGGCCAATTTTGACCGGCTTGAAGATGCAGGTCATGCAATTGCAGATATCATGTCTGCCGGAATCACCCCCTCAATGCTTGAGCTTGTTGACAATGTGGCAATCAAAGCTGTAAATAAAACCATGAACCTGGGGCTTCCTGATGTTGAGGCAGTTCTTCTTTATGAGGCAGATGGCATGGTTAAAGAGGCGGTTGATTATGAGATCAATGCCATGAAATCCATCTGCGCGAAACATAGTGGTGAGGGGCTTCAAAGCAGTTACGATGCAAAGGAGCGGGCAAAGATTTTCATGGGACGGAAAAAACTTTTTCCAGCTCTCTCCAAATTCAGTGAGCTTCACGCCAGCACCTCTCTTGCTGATGATATGGCTGTCCCATATTCAAAAATGGCAGAAACAGCCAGAAAAATTCATGATGTGGCAAAACGGAACAACATCATTATGACCGCATATGGCCATTGCGGTTCAGGATGTATGCACACCAAGATTCTCATGGAGACAACCCATAAGGATCAGTGGGAATCCGCAAGAAGAGCTGTGGCTGAGATATATGAGTATGTGAGGTCTGTCAATGGGACCACCTCTGCTGAACATGGTATTGGTCTTTCAAAAGCAGCGGCATTCAAAGCAGAGAAGGCTGATTCTCTTGATATAATGAGAAAAATCAAGAAAGCCTTTGATCCAAACAACATCTTAAACCCCGGTAAGATGATGGATGCTCCTGATGACTGGGTAACTGCAACTGATTTAAGGTATATGGTGGAAGACTAAAAATGAAAACTAGAAAATTTGAACTTGACCATCTGTTGAAATGGCAGAATACTCTGGATAAATGTATCAGGTGTGGATACTGCTATGAGCACTGCCCTGTATTCAAACACACCCGTTGGGAAAGTGATGCTCCACGGGCAAAACTTATCATGCTTTATGGATTACTCTCATCTCAGCTTGAGCCATCAGAATATATGGCAGAAAAGATCTTCTCCTGCTTCAACTGTCAGCAGTGTGTGGCAGCCTGTTCCAGCGGA
>Ga0209800_10001030_pt1 | contig 33253 bp, 26 predicted proteins | sample Higcelweek8metaG_FD_187174 | JGI IMG/M metagenome (GOLD analysis project Ga0209800, IMG submission 187174) | Freshwater pond sediment microbial communities from the University of Edinburgh, under environmental carbon perturbations - High... | ecosystem: Environmental > Aquatic > Freshwater >...
TGTCAAGTACGGACTCTCCAGTAACGTTGTTCTCGATATGACAGTTAACACTGATTTCGCCCAGGTTGAAGATGATGAGGAGAAGATAAACCTGACACGTATGGCTGAATATTTCCCGGAAAAAAGGATGTTCTTTCTTGAACGTTCAAGCATTTTTGATTTTAATTCTTCAGGGAATAATAACCTTTTCTACAGCAGGCGTATCGGACTCAGTGAAGATGGCGACCCTATAAGAATATACGGAGGAGCAAGAATGACCGGGAAGCTTAAAGAGTGGGACTTTGGCTTACTTGACATGCAGACTGCACCTCTGATTAAGCAGAACAGCAGCGGGATTAACGAAGAGATTGTTCCCTCTGAGAATTTTGGAGTGATGCGGTTACGCAGGAAGCTTATAAACGATAATTCCTATGTAGGTTCAATGATTACAAGCAGGCTGGGTACTAACGGCACTTATAATATCGCGTATGGTCTTGACGGTTCGTTCAGGTTTCTTGAAAATGACTATCTGACTCTTATATGGAGCCAGACCTTTGAAGACAGTGTAATAAACAGTAAATCATTGGATCCGACGAGGTTCATGATTACTTATGAGAGAAGATCAAAAAAAGGACTTATCCCCGAAATAGGCTACATGCAATCCGGGATTAATTACAATCCCGGAATCGGGTTTGAATCCTTTGAAAATTATTCCATAGCCAGGGTAACCTTTCGCTTTGGAATTTTCCCTGAAGAAAAATCACCTTTGTTCTGGCATTCGCCGGAAATAAGAATCCGTTATTTCAGGTATTATTCCGACGGTTCACTAATGTCTTCTTCCAACTGGTTAGGCTGGAATTTCCAGTTAAAAAGCCAGTGGCAGGGAGACATTTACTTAGTCTACAGTGTCGAAAACCTTAAAGAGAGTCTCGAAATAATCGAAAATGAAATTTATATTGATCCCGGCAGGTATGATTTTTTCTATCTCAAGGGGCATTTGGGCACACCAGCTTCAAAATCATTTTTTACGCTGCTGGAGTTTGATCTGGGTCAATTTTATGATGGAAATAAATTCTCGGCACGCCTTGAACCTACGTGGAATGTTTCAAAAAACCTGGAGATAAGTGGGATCTTTAATTTCGATTATGCAAATTTTTCTGCCAGAGGATTAAAACTTAACAATCAGATTGCCGGAATTAAAGTCCTTTATATGCTTAATACCAGGTTTTCGCTTAATGCATTCATTCAGTATAATACCGAGATTAATGAGGTTAACTCTAACTTCAGGCTGAGATACAATCCCAAAGAAGGCAATGATCTCTACATAATGTTCAATGAAGGACGTAATACCAGTCTTACACGCGAAACACCGGAACTCCCGGTCTATAACACAAGGTCGGTAATGATCAAATACACATACACTTTCAGCCTCTGAATTGCGGAAGCTTATCCTGAAAAAATGCTTAAAAAATGAAAAAAGCCGCTTAATTGCGGCTATTTTGTTGACCCACCAGGTTTCGAACCTGGACTCTTCAGAACCAAAATCTGACGTGTTGCCAATTACACCATGGGTCAATGTGTAATTAATTTACGCTGCAAAACTAAAAAAAAAAATGATTCTATTTACTGCCAGGTAATATTCGTGGCTTTCTTAAGACAAAGTCAGCTATTCTTTGTAACAATATCCTGATACAGTTTCTGATTCATTTCTTCAACCTCCACAATAGTGAATGGACAATCGACAAGCGACCGTAGAATATTACCCAGATCACTCATGTCATCATCGCCGTGCTCATAATACCATGTGATTGTAGCCCTATTGGCAAGATCCTTCATATCTGCCAATTGCCTCATAAGAATGTAGAGCCATTTTATTGAGCCGGTGTTTATAAATTCAAAACCTATATAAATTTTTGTATTGCCATGCCAGTTTTTTGTAAAATCTGCCATCCAGTTAATCCCTGGCTCAAAAAAAACAGAAGGATTTTCGAGAATAGCTCTACCCATAACAAATATCAGGCCCGGCTCCAGAACGATCCATGGAGATTTTTTTGTCGGCTCAATATTTAATTTTTCAGGATACATTTACCGGTTCCCTTTTATTGTCAATAGTACTTTTGCTCATGTTACATATTTCTGATTCTATCATCAGCAATACGTAAAATTAAAAAATATAGGATATTAACCAAATATTATTTGGGAACATTCTGATTAAAGAGGGTTGGTTCCGGCTCCTCCCACAGTGTTGGATGTTCCTCTTCGAACCTCTTCAGAATTGCTTTCATTATTGTCTCTCTTAAAAACTCCGACTTGTTCTTTACCCTGTACCGGATGCAATAAACTCCAAGGGCTCTCATTTCCCTGTTGTTCAGCATAACCGTGAGCCTGTTGGTTCGTTTTAAACGTTCTTCTTTATATGCCGAGTGCTTCACTTCTAACAGTAAGCTTATTTGCCGGCTAAAATATAAAATCGATACATTACAGGAACTACATACACGGAACAGTTTTAAACATAAAAAAAGAGTCAGAATGTATTATTCTGACTCTCAAATTATTATGCTATTAACAACTTTATAGTTAATCTATGAAATCTATATTTTACGAGAACCTTTGTGTATTATCAATTCCGGCATCCGGCTCTTATTCTGTTCAGGCACATTGCTTCAATTCCGTTAAGCCTTATTGGCACTGCCAAGCACATTTATCACTTTATGCTTGTAAAGTTCTCGCAGTTTGTCACGAGCAGGTCCAAGGTAATTCCGCGGATCAAATTCTCCCGGTTTTTCACTTAATACTTTGCGTATTGCTGCTGTCATCGCCAGGCGGCCATCACTATCAATGTTTATTTTACAAACTGCTGATTTTGCTGCTCTGCGTAACTGATCTTCAGAGACTCCGGCAGTATTTTCCATCTTACCACCATACTTGTTTATTTCAGCAACAATATCCTGTGGTACTGAAGATGCTCCATGAAGAACAATCGGGAAACCAGGGATACGTCTTTCACACTCTTCAAGTATATCAAAACGCAAAGGGGGAGGAAGTTCTCCGGGTTTTACCTTGAATTTGAAAGCACCATGTGAAGTCCCTATTGATATGGCAAGTGAATCAACTCCTGTTTTCTTAACAAAGTCCTCTACCTCTTCAGGGCGGGTATAAGAGGTATGATCTGAAGAGACTTCATCTTCGATACCTGCCAATACTCCAAGTTCTCCTTCTACTGTAACATCATACTTATGTGCATACTCAACAACCTGTTTTGTTAATCTCACGTTCTCTTCATATGGAAAATGCGATCCATCTATCATAACCGACGAAAACCCGGTTTCAATACAGGACTGGCAGGTCTCAAATGAATCTCCATGGTCAAGATGGAGAACTATCGGTATTGCATACCCAAGTTCTTTTGCATACTCCACTGCCCCTTTTGCAAGATACTGCAGCAGTGTCTGGTTGGCATATTTGCGCGCTCCCTTAGAAACCTGGAGGATCACCGGAGATTTTGTCTCTACACAGGCACTGATAATTGCCTGCATCTGTTCAAGATTGTTAAAATTGAATGCAGGGATGGCATAACCACCCTTAACAGCATTCTTAAACAATTCATTTGAATTTACTAACCCTAATTCTTTATAATGTAACATAGTTGTACTGTTTTTTAATGCGCCGCAAGATAATTATTTTAGCTATTTTGTCAAAAATATTTGATAAAATCTACCCTTTTGTTGAACTTTGTTAACATTTGTAGTCTGGCAGAAGATATATGTCCTTTTTTTAAACTCTCACAACATGAAAATTAAGTTAAAAAACAAATCCCTAAGGGAAGCGGATTTTAAAATAATGACTGTAAATCATCTTTTTAGAGAAATCCATCCTTAAAATTAAGATTATAATTATCTTCGTAACCTTAAATTTTTAAAAGAATTTTAACAAAAAAATGCAGCATTGGATAAGAACTCACGTATTTGTACATGAATTCATTTCCCGATCGCAGAAATTCAATTATTAGAAAATGAAAAAGATTTTTTTCTTCATATCAGCCTTCCTCATGTTATTCCAGGGATCATTATGGTCTCAGGAGAAGGTCTGGTCACTCGAGGAATGCATTAAATATGCAGTTGATAATAACATCCAGATTAAACAGCAGGAGATCCAGACCCAATTTCAGGAAAATACTCTTGAGCAGTCGAAGTTTAACCTGCTGCCTTCCGTGAACGGTCAGGCATCTCATAATTATTCTTTTAACAGAACCCTTGACCAGACAACATACCAGTATGTCGATCAGAATGGCCAGTCAGACCAGTTCTATCTTGGTGGCAGTATGAATCTTTTCAATGGACTTCAGAATTATAATACTATACGAAAGAATAAATATCAACTCCAGGCAAGTGAGTTTGACCTTAAGAGCATTAAGGACAATATTTCTCTCAGCATTGCAATGGCCTATCTTCAGATAATTCTGAACAATGAGCTTGTCATGGCAACCGGGAATCAACTCCAGATAACCAGGCAGCAGATCGAAAAAACAAAAAAAATGTATGAAGCAGGTAGTGTGGCAAAAGGTAATCTTCTCCAGATTGAGTCACAGGCTGCCAGTGAGGAGCTTCAATTGATTAATCTTGAAAATCAGCGTGATATATCATATCTGAACCTTACACAGATTCTTGAGTTGAAAACACCTGATGGATTTAAGATTGTAATCCCGACAATAAATGTTGATACAAATACTATTATCAGTGGGAATGTTGAAGATATTTTTTCTCAGGCGCAGGGACTCAGGCCTGAAATTAAGAGTGCAGAACTAAGCCTCTCAGCCAGTGAACTCGACCTTAAAATTGCTAAGGGAGGCCGAAGCCCAAGGATTTCAATGAGCCACTCCGTAAGTACCATGTATTCCAATATCAGGAAAAAAGTGCTTTCCATCGATCCCTTAACCGGCCCGGTTTATGGAGAATATCCGTTTTCTGAACAGTTTAACGATAATATGAATTATGGCCTTGGATTTTCACTTAACCTCCCGATTCTAAACGGCTGGCAGGTAAATAAAAATATTGCCAATTCAAAACTCAATATTGAAAATTACAAGTATGTCCTTGAAGGTGAAAAGAAAACGCTTTATAAAAATATCCAGCAGGCTTATGCCGATGCTGTTGCTGCTCTTAAAAAATACAATGCAAGTATAAAAGCTGTGGCTTCAATGGAAGAATCATTCAGATATACCGAACAGAAATTCAATGTAGGTATGGTTACTCCGGTTGATTACAATGCTGCGAAGACTCTCTTGTTAAACGCCCAGTCTGACATGTCGCAGGCTAAATATGAATATATTTTTAAAACCAAAGTGCTCGATTTTTATAAAGGATTACCACTTAATCTCAATCAATAATTTTACAACATAAGTTTTAATGCAATGAAAAACAATAAGATATTAAAGATCCTGATCCCGGCAACAATAATACTCCTGATCTTTGCAGTAATTGGGAAAAAAGCCGGGTGGTTTGGAAAAGCGGCCACTGTGAAGGTTGCCGTTGAATATATTGAAAGACGCCAGATAACTGAAGCTATAACAGCCAATGGCAAGATACAACCTGAAAAAGAAGTTAAAATAACTCCTGATGTTTCCGGTGAAATTGTGGAACTGACTGTTAAAGAAGGCGACAATGTAGAAAAGGGACAACTTCTTCTAAGAATCAAGCCGGATGTTTATATTTCACAGAGAGACCGCTCTATAGCTGCTATAAGCTCTGCACGCGCACGACTAGCCCAGACTGAAGCCCAGTTTAAACAGGCAGAATTATCATTCAACAGAACAAAGCAGCTCTTTGAAGAACAGACTGTATCCAAATCTGAATTTGAACAAGCCGAAGCCTCATACAATGTTGCAAAAGCAGAAGTTGATGCTGCTAAATTTGCAGTAGTCAGCAGTGAAGCTTCGCTTAAAGAGGCAAATGATAATCTTGTTAAAACTTCAATCTATGCTCCTATGACAGGTACTGTTTCTATGCTTCTTGTTGAACTTGGCGAAAGAGTAGCAGGGACAAACCTGATGGCAGGAACAGATATAATGAGAATTGCCGACCTCTCACGCATGGAAGCCCAGGTGGAAGTCAATGAGAATGATATTGTAAGAGTGAGCCTTGGCGATACAGCGCTTATTGAAGTCGATGCCTATCTCGACCAGAAATTCAAAGGAGTTGTTACCGAAATTGCTAATTCGGCAAAAACTACTGGCGTTTCTGCTGATCAGGTGACAAATTTTGACGTCAAGATACTTGTTCTGCCTGACTCTTATGAGAAACTTGCAGTGAACAATATTAACCCCTTCAGGCCGGGGATGTCTGCTACAGTCGATATTCAGACTGAATCAAAGCCAGATATTCTGACAGTTCCAATACAATCAGTTACAACTCGTATCGATACTACAGAAACCGCTACTTCTGTTTCAGATGAGGAAATCAGAACCCTTGTTTTTGTTACCGACGGAACCTATGCACTTGCCAAAGACGTAAAAACCGGGATACAGGATAATAACTATATTGAGATATTATCAGGAGTCGAAGACAGCGCACGGGTAATATCATCACCATTCAGCGCAATAAGTAAAAAATTATCCGATAGTACTCTTATCGAGATCGTAAAGAAAGAGGATCTTTATAAGGTGAAATAACCTGAAAAGATTTTCTGAAGGAAAATGATATTATGTCTTGAAACAGCAACAGCCCTATGCTCTGTGGCACTGTGCGATAGAAGCGGAGTGGTAGCTATCAGTGAAAACAATGATGGCAGATCACATGCTTCACTTTTAACACTCTTTATCAGGGATTTAATGACAGAGAGGGGCATCAGCGCCGGAGATCTTGAAGCAGTAGTTGTAAGCAAGGGGCCTGGATCTTATACAGGTCTCAGGATTGGGGTCTCAGCCGCAAAAGGAATAGCTTACGCATCAGGTGTTCCCATGGTCGGGATAGATACAACCCTTTCAATGTTCTATGGGTTTATTGCAGGCAATGAAGATAGATTTACTTTTACCGGCACTGATCTTTTCTGCCCTGCACTTGACGCCCGCCGAATGGAGATATATTATTCCTTATTCGATATTAAGGGGAATACGATCCGGAAAATAAGTGCAAATATTATGGATAAAGACTCATTTAACGATATACCTGATACATCCAGGATCTTTTTCTTCGGTGACGGAGCCCAAAAATGCAGAGATGTTATAATCCGGAAGAATATTCTTTTTGATCCCGAATTCAGAATATCTGCAGGATTTATGCAGAAGCCTGCATATGAGGCAATTGACAATCATCATTTTGAAGATGTAGCTTATTTCGAACCTTTCTACCTCAAAGATTTCATAACTTCAAAACCTGTAAAGAATCTGCTCGTGAAATAATTGGTCTGGTAATTGTCAGAACTATTATTATGATCAAAAAACTGCTGCTGATATCCGCTTCTCTGGTTCTGTTCCTTATCGAAGGCACAGGCCAGATCTCTACATACCGGCCGGGGGAGAAAATTAATTATACAATCCATTATGGGCTCATAACAGGCGGGATAGCAACTCTTGAGCTAAAGAAAGATACCCTGAATGGCCATGAAGTCTGGCACTCATCAATCCTTGCAAAAACTACCGGGATGGCTGATGCTGTTTTCAAAGTAAGGGATGTTTATGAGAGTTTCATGAATCCGGAGACTGAACTTCCTGTTAAATCAATCCGTAATATTAGTGAAGGAAAGTACCGAAAATACAATGAGGTTCTTTTCGACCATTCTTCCCGGAAAGATTCAGCAATCCTTACCAGCGATCTTACCGGAAAACACATTACTCCACAGGGAATCCACGATATACTCTCATGCTTTTATTGGTTCAGAAATCGGATTCTGCCAGGTATTGAAAATGTAAAAAAGGATGAAATGATTACAATCACAACCTGGTTCACGGACGAACTATACCCCATTAGAATGAGATATGTCGGGCAGGAGGAGGTCAAAACAAAGGCAGGAAAAATCAAATGTTACAAATTTAACCCTGTAACTGAGACGGGAAGACTCTTTAAAACTGAAGAAGATGTTTCATTCTGGTTTTCTGTCGATAAAAATTTTTTACCTGTTAAAATTCGTTTTGATATCTTTGTGGGGGCATTCACAATTGAAATTGTGAACTATGAAGGTCTGGTATACCCCCTTGAGATTAAAAAGAAATAAGTAAATTTAATATTGAATTAGTAAAACATTTATGGCAAGTACTGCAGATTTCAGGAATGGACTGGTTATTGAATTCAACAATGACCTTTATACAATTGTGCAATTTCAACATGTAAAACCCGGGAAAGGCCCGGCTTTTGTAAGAACCAAGCTTAAGAACATCAAGAGCGGAAGAGTAATAGACAATACTTTCTCCTCAGGCACAAAAGTCAATGTGGCAAGAGTTGAGAGACGTCCTTACCAGTATCTCTACAAAGATGATATGGGATATTATTTCATGCATCTCGAAACATACGAACAGATCCATGTTGAAGAGCACGTTATTGATTTCCCAGAATTTTTACTCGATGGTGTGAATGTTGAAGTTGTGGTGCATGCCGACACTGAGACGATTCTATCTGTTGAACTACCCCAGTTTGTTGTTCTTGAGGTTACTTATTCTGAACCCGGATTAAGAGGCGACACAGCTACAAATACTCTGAAACAGGTTAAGGTTCAGACCGGAAGCACCGTTATGGTTCCCCTGTTTGTAAATACAGGTGATAAAATCAGAATCGATGTTGCCAATAAGAGCTACGTTGAGCGGGTTAAAAATTGAGTTCTGAGATGGAAGAAAGAAAGGTTTCCAACGACAGGTTCAAAATATCGAAATTTAAACTCGATTCATTGCTCGATATAACATTATCGATCAATGCTAACCTGCCTACGGAAGTCCTTCTTTCAAAATATGAATCAATCCTGAGAAATGATCTGGGGATTGGCAAAATCCTCATATTCAAGCGTTCGGCAACCTGGGAATGTCTTCTTAATGGCGGGTTCCCGAAACACTTTGAAACACTGGATGTTGAATCACTCCTTCTTGGGTTTAACGAGATTACATACGTATCGGCCGACATGGGATTTGAAGGAGTTGATATAATTGTTCCGGTGTATAATAATAATGTTCATCTCGCCTTCCTTTTTATTGGAGATATTGAAGAAGAAGGAGAAGGAATGAGTCCGGTTCTTAAACATCTGAACTTTATTCAGACTATTTCAAGTATCATTATTGTTGCTATTGAAAATATCAGGCTTCATTACGAGAGCCTGAAGCAGGAGGCTCTGAAGAAAGAGCTTGAACTGGCCGCCAAAATGCAAATGATGCTAATCCCGACAAATAATCACATGCCGAGAAATCCGAATATTATTGTTAATGGATTCTATTTTCCGCATTATGAGGTCGGAGGTGATTATTACGACTGTATTAAACTTTCGGAAACAAAAACAGGCTTCTGCATAGCCGATGTTTCAGGAAAAGGTATATCCGCAGCAATCCTGATGTCTAATTTCCAGGCAAGCCTCAGGGCTCTCTTTACTGCTGATATTGACCTTGAATCCCTCATTCATAAGCTAAATTCAATAGTAGTGGCAAATGCTGCCGGGGAAAAATTCATCACTTTTTTTGTTGCCAGGTACGACCATAAAAATAAGCTTCTGGAATTCATAAATGCAGCACATAATCCGCCAGTTCTTTATAATACAATAACAGGAGAGATAAATCATTTTCATGCCGTTTGTGTGGGAATTGGAATGCTTGACGAAATTCCTGCATTCAGAAAAACAGAGATCCCTGTTGAGGGATATTCTAAAATAGTATGCTATACTGATGGTCTGTCTGAGTTAAAGGGCGAAGATGGCCTGGATATAGGGACCAAAGTGATAATAAAGCATATCTCAAATAAAGAGCCTGTAGAAAAGAATCTGAAAGAGATGATAAGTTATCTGGGAATACCCGACACAAATCCTTATCTTTTTGATGATGTTTCAATAATTGCTGCCGATCTCAGGTAACATCAGATGATTCTTATAAGGTAATAATTCTTCTTCCCCTTCTGTACAAGCAGATACTTGTCATTAAGCAGCATTCCCGGAGTTACTGCTTCTTCAGGATTATCTACTTTCCCTTTGTTTATACTCACACCACCTCCCTGCACCAACCGCCTCAACTCCCCTTTTGAAGGGAACACCTGTGTGTATTCTGTACAAAGTGTAATAAAGGAGGCTCCTTCTCCAAGGATATTTCTCTTAACGTCAAAAACCGGAACTCCCTCAAATACTGACAAAAATGTGTTTTCATTCATTTTCCTGAGCGATTCTGTAGTCCCCTTTCCGAAAAGTATCTGTGATGCCTCAACTGCCGCATCAAATTCTTCGCGTGAATGAACCATAACAGTAACCTCCTCAGCAAGTCGTTTCTGAAGAAGACGCTCATGCGGTGACTTAATATGCCCGGCAATGAGTTCATCAATCTCTTCGCGACCTATAAGGGTAAATATCTTAATATATTTAGCGGCATCATCATCCGAAACATTCAGCCAGAACTGATAAAAATGGTATGGAGAAGTTTTTTCCGGGTCAAGCCATACGTTACCCGATTCTGTCTTTCCGAATTTTGAACCATCCGATTTGGTTATAAGCGGACAAGTAAGTGCGAAGGCTTCTCCCCCGGTTTTACGGCGGATCAATTCGGTACCAGTCACAATATTTCCCCATTGGTCGGAACCCCCCATCTGAAGCCTGCATCCCAGGTTATTATACAGATGAAGAAAATCGGTACCCTGTACAAGCTGATAAGAAAATTCGGTAAACGACATTCCCTCTTTTGCTTCTGACCCGAGTCTCTTTTTTACCGAGTCTTTAGACATCATATAATTTACTGTAATATGCTTTCCTATATCGCGGATAAAACCAAGGAAAGAGTATTCCTTCATCCAGTCATAATTGTTGACCATTAGAGCCTTATTCTTCTTATCTGACTGAAAATCAAGAAATTTAGCAAGTTGCTTCTTAATACCATCCTGGTTATTTCTCAGAGTTTTTTCGTCAAGAAGATTTCTCTCCTCCGATTTGCCTGAAGGATCACCTATCATTCCAGTTGCACCTCCTACCAGAGCAACCGGAATGTGTCCTGCGCGCTGAAAGTGTACGAGCAGCATCATCTGTACCATGTGTCCTATATGAAGAGAATCGGAAGTCGGGTCGAATCCTATATATCCCGTAGTGGTCTCCTTATTGAGCAAGTCCTCAGTCCCCGGCATAATATCGTGGATCATGCCTCTCCATTTCAGTTCTTCAACAAAATTCATAAAATCGTTTTTGAGAATTGCAAAGATAACAAACAGGATTAAATTATGTCACCTGCCGGCTTATCAACCGGCACTGTATTCTTCTTAAACCTGTCAAAGCTCTGGTTGAAATTACCCTCTCCGATAATCGGGAAAATGGCCGGTGCTATATCCGATATCGGATTAAAGAACATTGATTTTTCAATTGTCTCTGCAGGAAGAAATGACCTTCGTACATCAATAGCATTGAGCAGGACAAATACCACGCTAAGGATCAGTACAGATTTTATCAGGCCAAACAACATCCCAAGAATCCTGTTCAGGAATCCCAGGGAAACCGCATCAACAATTTTATCAGCAATGATCCCTATAAAATGAATAATCACAATAATCACACAAAAAGTTACAAAGAATGCAATGATGCCAACATATTGCCCTGTCATGTCGAACCAGTCATAAAGTTTTTCTGCAGTGAAAGCAGAAAATTTAATTGCTCCCCATATCCCAAGAATCAGGCCGGCAAGTGAAGCTACTTCTTTAACAAGGCCATTTGTAAAGCCGGAGATTACAGAAAAAATCAGCAAAACGACAATGATAAGATCAATCCAGTTCATTTTCAGAAAAATTTACAAGGTGAAAGTAGGAAAGATAAGGCATTTATCAAAATAAGCCCTTCACTGTAAGGCAGGATGTAAGATTCTTATTAAGTCTGAAGATAAGAAGAGTTAGCTGGCTTGAAACGTTCTATAACCTGGATTTATGAGCGTTAATTATATCTTCCAGCGTGTTTGATTCAAAATAATCTGTAACGACACGGTTCAGGCCATTCCAGAAATCCTTGACCCCACATGTCTTCGACAATATACAATTGTAACCATCCCGAACGCAATCTACAACATTCATCCCGGGTTCAAAGGCATTGTAAATATCAAGAATTCTTATTTCTGAGGGTTTTCGCGATAACCTGTAACCGCTTTTCCTTCCCCTGGCATTTACAATAAGTCCTGAAGTTTTTAAAGCAGCAATAATATTGTCGAGATATTTCAGTGATATTTGTTGCCTGTCGGAGATATCTTTCTGAAGAACCCCGATATTAGTTTCATCAAGACCTATCTCAAGCATCGCCCTCAGGCCATATCTTATTTTCGTATTGAATTTCAATTTTCAGACCGGATAATTTCTCTTCAGGATATCATTTAAGCAAAAACCAAAATTAATAATTATTTCGTTCCTTACTTTGACTAAACCAAACGATTTAACGGGTGGATCAATATTGAGATCCGTCAGTTTTATCATAGTTGTTCCGTTTAATATCTGCATCTGGCTATTTATCTTTTCAACACTGCAGTTAATGTCATATTTTTTTGATACCCCTGCCACAGATATTGATACGCCTCTCAAAATTAAAGAATCGTCAGAGATCAATTTAATGTTTGCATCGCCGGGCAGATCTATTTCAAGAAAAGGGAACCTGTCGGCTTTTAATAAAGTAAGAAAATCTTTATAAACAAACCTGCTTGGACATTTAAACTCTTTTACCGGGACAACTATTCTGGAGCAGGATTTACTTTCATTAATTTCTGATGAAGAGGAGTCCGTAACAGATATGCATTTCCCCTCCAGATTATAATTAAAAAACACCCGGTTTATATTTGATTCGACTGTTATATTAATAAAACCCGATGTATTCCCGGTCAGTTTTTTACCATTGTTACCGTCCGGAATCAGGCTGACAAGGAAGGGCATTAAAACAGCCAGAATTAATATTGGTTTCTTAAGTAAGTACATGGTTAAAGTCCATGATTATAATAAATGGGCAATCATATCATTTTCAGATTGCCCATTCAAGATTAAAATGAAATTGCCGATTCAATCATTAAGCCATCAAATCCTGCATTGCTGCCATAAAGATTAAAATTGCTGTAATTCTGATCTACGTATTCTGCTTTAATTATAATATCCGGAGTAAGCGACCATCCTGCACCCACCTGCAACCTGTTGATAGAATTGTCCAAATCGTTTTTTACATAGTTGTACCTTACTCCTCCAAAGAACTGATCCTCACCTCCAAAATGAATAAGTCCTTCAAGAGCGTATTGAGAAAAGGCAAACTCACTTCCGCCAAAGGCCGGGGTCCCTTTTGCAGATTCAACTGTACCAAAAAGCTCTATTCCCTTATACCTGGTAAAAAGATTAAACATAACTGAGTTATTCTTATCGGTGAATCCGGGGCCCCAGTTTCCTGAAGTATGATTTACTGAAGGATCAACGTCATCTGCACTATTCTCAGCAAGGTTCATTACAAGGTAATACCGCGAACCTGTTCTGTCTCCGCTATATAAAGAGCCAAAATGATTATTTGAATTATGATAGCCCGACACGGTAGCTCTGATTCTGAAATCTTCGGTAACCTGTTTATCATAACCAGCTTTCCCGTAGAAAGCAAGTTCTTTCCCCATATCATAGGGGGTATATTGTCCGGAATAAGCGCTATAACCTACAAGTGAAGGTTTTAGAGTTCCAGAAGTTACTCCCCCCATAATTAATACACCTTTGTTACGGAATAATACTTCAAAAGCAGGGGCTGTGGTAAAGGCATCCATAATATAGTTCCCGACAAACATGTTTGTAATAACACGCCCGTTATCTGACCGTCTGAAATGAGCATCACCATAATTCAGCTCCATAACACCGACTTTAAAAGTCAGATAATCCATAACTTTATCAACAAAAGGTGATTTAATAAAAGGAAGCTTATCAAGAAGCAGGTATCCTCCTTTTACCCAGGTTTCCACATGATGCCTTGATGACAGATAAGTAGTAAGGTTGACTTCAACACCATCTCCAAGAAGAGCATTGATATTTAAATTCGCGGTCGGAAGATTTACACCGGATCCCAGCGGTATAAGCAGAGAGTCGGCATGGTGTTGCAGAGCCTGATATTGCATTGCAAAATCAGCACCAACCTTAATTTCAGGTTTATCGAGGTTTTGCCCACCCTCAACAGATTCTTCAAATTGTTGTCCGAATGTCCCTGTTGTCAGAATCAGGCCGAACATAATTGCAGTCAGTTTTTTCATAATTCTAATGTTTATTTTTTAATGTTTTTTTGAGTATTGTTAATCATGAATAAAATCAATTTAGTGCCATAAAAGGTTAATCTCCATACAGATGGTAAATAATTATTTTACAGGCGTTTGCAGGACCTTTAAAGAAAATGAAACCGTAACTTTTTCGCCAGTTTTAAGTGTTCCCATCAATGCGGTTGGAGGGATAATATTGTAATCGCTCATTTTCAATTCTATTGAGCCATTAACACTAATTTCATTCCTGTTGCCGGTATTGTTATAAACTCCAGAGAAAGGAAAGGAAACACTCCTTGATACACCTGCAAGAAAAAGAGTTCCTGTCATATTCCCGGTGAATTTTCCACCATTTACTGGTATGATCTCAGATATCGCTGTTGAACTGAATTTTATTTCAGGAAAGGAGACTGTTTTAAGTGCAGCATAAGTTTTCTTATCCATCAGGGAATTATCGCTTTTTAGATCGCCTGATTTGCAATTGAATGTCACTTTATCGATCACTTTCAAAACAGAACCTTCAGTAATAAAAGCAGCATTAAAATCAAATTTTTCAAGCCCCATCTCCCAGTCATGCACTGTAGAAGTCCCCTTAATTTTTACCGAAGAGTTTTCCTTATCAAAAACAAATGACTCTCCTTCTGAATTTGTGGAGGAGACTATGAAGGCAAGTAATAATATTGCTTTTAATATATATTTCATCATGATTTAAGAATGTTTGTCCTACTTATCCTATTGTTTTTATAGGACAAAGATAACAGATTATTTTTAAATCAAAATCCCCGTAACATTTTTTCTTCCATCGGCAGAGAGCAAAATGATTTGATTAGAAGAAAAAAAGACATATTTTTGCAGTCCGTAAACATTGGCCCTATAGTTCAATGGATAGAATGGAGGTTTCCTAAACCTTAGATTCAGGTTCGATTCCTGGTAGGGCTACAAAAAAATTAAGACCCGGAGACTTATCCGGGTTTTTCTTTCAGAAGTATCGATTGGAGGTTCTTTTTAACTTCATTCCAGTAATGAATAGTCTGCCTTCCTGAGCCATTCCAGCTTCTGGCAATTTTTTCAAAATCGTACGGACCAACCTTTGCTGCATAGTATAAGAATATCTCTTCAGAGACCCTGTAATCATAAAGGTCTTTCATTTTATAATGATTACCGGTCTTTCTGTTATAGTCTAAAAGCCGGATTGGACGTATCTGGAAGAAGCCAACAGCCTCCTCAACCGGATTGTATGCCAGCGTATCATGATTTGTCTCAACTTTGCCTATGGCGTTAATGAGCTGCCTGTATGGGTCAACAGGTCTGGAAATTTCAATTGTCAGAGATTCTCTGTCTGGTGCAAGAAGGCGAAATGCAAATGACAATAAAACTGCAATAAAAAATAACTTTCTTAATTTATTCATTGCTAAGGTAACAACCTTAGCAGGATTTTGTTTAACCCTTCTTCCTCGTTATTTGCTGAAATTCAACTATAACACTTATATAATGCCATGTCAAGAGGGTCCAATTTTAAAAAATTTCAGACCAGAAACTCATTCCCGGGTTATTTCATCACTATCGGAAAATCATGTCCTATTGAAAATGTACTTGGGAATTGTTTATGACGAATGAGGTTAAATGACACTTCCGGAACCTGGTCGTCGATATATGATTTTATCTCGTAGACTGTTACCTTCGAATCGGCAGGAGCACCGTCTGCCTTGCCTTTGAGCGCCTCAAGAAGTACATATGTGAATACACCGTGACCAAGACTCTTTATTTCAGCTGACTGTTGCTCAGCTTCCGATGAAGCCATAACGTGAACACCAGAGCTCCTTGAGAGTTGTGCGAGAGCCTTCTCTTCAGTTGCTCCCCTCATTGCAAGAACCTCAACAGATCCTCCTGAATGACAGGCATCGATAAAAACAACCTGTTTTAATGCCGGGAGCATCCTGAACTTTTCCTGTAACTCATTTACACGAAGAGCACTCTTCAGCTTATCCTGCTGATACATACCAGTAACCTCTGACGTTATGAAATAAAAAACATTTTCCTCCGTACTTCCATGCCCGGCATAAAAAAAAACAAAAACGTCTTCTTTCTTCATTTCTTTGCTTATCTCATCAATCGCCGACAGTATTCCTGCTTTGGTTGCATCTTTATCAAGCAAAGATTTTGTGTGTATTTTATTGAATAACTTTTCTCCGTTTGAATTCATAAAATCTGAAAATGCCTGTGCATCAGGACGGGCATATGTGAGATTCAGATTTTCATTTTCATATTTATTTATCCCTATACTCAAAATAAAGCAATCTGATGTTTTCTGTAATCCGTTGTAAATTAGTTTAATTGTCTGTGCCACTGATTCAATATCGCCATTACTGAAAGCCGAAACTGATATCTCATTTTCGCCGGGAACAAGATTCAGATCAAATGTCTTCATAGCATACTGCCCTTCTCTTGACATCCTCTGAAGATCCGAAGCATCAACTGTTTGTCTTTTCCCGTTCTGCATCACTTTGAATTCCTTTACTCCGCCTCCGTTATTTGTAACTTTCACCATGAAAGTTGCAATTGAATTTTCAGCTGAAGTGGCATTTTCCGGCAGTAAAATTTCAATACCGGGAGGAGGATATTTTTCAATTGTCTGAATCATACTTTGCCTGAATGATGGACCCTTGTTCCCAAATGCTTCAGAATATAATCCCGGACGATAAAATTCATTAAAGAACTGCCCGATTGAATAAACCTCAGTTCCCTTTACGAAAGAAATTGAATTGAAAGCACCTTCAGATGCATCAAAATAACCAGAGGGATCCTTTATAAACCAGTCATTTTCGTTCAAAAAAATCATGGAAACAAGTTCCCTCTTTTCTGCTGCATCCCAGATCCTTATTGATCCATCTCGACTGCCTGAGATTATGTATCTCAGATCTTTTGTAATATTCACATCACCGACTCCACCCTGGTGACCCGACAATTCCGATATTAATTCCCCGGTCGATGCATTCCATTGCTTAACAAGAAAATCATCACCACCAGATAAAATATATTTACCTGAAGCATCAAATTTTGCACTGTAAACACCTCCCTGATGTGCCCTGATCTTAAGAACCTGAAGTCCTGACAGGAAATCCCATACTCTTACAGATCCATCCCATCCTGCAGTTATTATCTTATCTCCTGACGGACTTAAATTTATTGAGCTGACAAGGTCTGTATGCCCTGTAAAAATCCTTATTTCTTCTCCCGTGTCGATCTCAGCCATTTTTAATTTCCTGTCAAGTCCTGCAGATAAAATATAGACTCCATTGGGAGAAAATTTTACCTGGTACACTGCAGTCCGGTTATGTGGTGAAATAACCTGAATATCTTTACCGGTTTCAATATCCCAGATTATTACATACCCTCCCCAGTCGGCTGTTGCAAGCATTTTTCCGTCAGAACTTATATCAACCGAGAAAATTGCGAGATTCTCATCCGGGAAGCTTATGGTCCTTACCGGAGTTCCAGTTTCGACATCCCAGACAATAGCCTTGCCGTCAAGGCCGCCTGTTGCAAGGTATTTGCCATCATTGCTGAAACAAAGGCTTATAACCATTCCTTTATGCCCTGTGAGTGTTTTATAAACCTTCCCCGATTGGAAATCGATTAGTTTGGCATTATTCCCCGTTCGGCCGACAGCGATATATTTCCCATCGGGGCTAAGTTTAGCCTCATTTACCAGGGCTGCCCAGTACATGTACGAATGGGTCAGAATTCTTTCATCAACCTGGTTAAGATGCCCCTTCAGGGATATCACTTTCTTACCTGAAGAAATATCCCACATTTCTGTAATCCTTTTCTCGCTTCCGGTGATTATCTGTTTACTATCAGGACTTATTACTGCAGCAAGAACCTTATTAGCCGAATAATCTCCGGCTTTTATCAGCAGTTTCCCGGTTTTTATATCCCATACTTCTGCAACACCGTACTCAATTGCAGAAACGTACCTGTTATCAGAGCTAACTGTCAGGTTTTCCGGAGACCCCCCCTGTCCATAGAATTCTCTTACAATAGCACCGGAAACACGATCAAACATTTTTACAGAATCAGACCTTGCAGTAAGAATATATTTATTATCGGGTGTAATAACAGCTTCAGCAATACATGATGTACAGGTTGAAAATGTCTTTTTATATTTTTTTATTTCATTACCCGTCTTTGCATCAAACAGAATTGCAGTGTTATCGCCAGTTCCTGCTATAATGTATTGCCCGTCGCCACTGAAGTAAACAGTACCTGTTTCCGGATAATCAAATCCTTTTTCGGAATAGAGATTTGCCGGGACGGGTTTTAAGTCAAGAATTTTTTCTCCAGTTAGTGTATTCCAGACTGATATTCCGGATTTTCTGCTGCCGGTAACTACCTTCTCTCCATCCGGGCTGAATGAGGCAAATGTAAACCTGTCATCATCAGGTTTCCTGCTGCTGATAATCTTCCCGGTCGAGAGTTCCCTGATTGTATATGTTCCGTCCTGACCAAGAGAAAGAATCAAATTCCCCTGCCTGCTGAATTCCAGATGTGTTATTGATGATGAACTCCCACGGAAGGAACGGATTTGTTTCGCATCGTTACTCCTCCAGAGAATTATTGTTTTGTCAGCACTCCCGGTTGCAATAAATCTGCCGTCATAGCTATATGATACTGAGGTCACTGCAGCATAATGACCAGATTGAACAACTGTCTCAATGTTCTGACCTGATATTTTAATAGACGGGGTTACAATAAATAAAAAAATAAAAAGCCTGTTTCTCAATAACATAAGCTACTAATTTAAAATATAAAGTTATAGAATTTCAATTATGTTTAATTCAATAGGATTTAAATCAATAAATTTCTCTTTGCATGTCAGCCTGATTAATTCATGTTTATGAATTAATCACCAGAAGGGCTGACTAAACAATTGGTTTCCAATTATTTGTCAGGGTTAACCTTGACATTGAAAATCATTTTATTACTTTATTACTATTTAGTATCATATTGATTTTCAATCGTCAACACTTCGTGTGAAAAATTCATAGAATTTTTCAGGTTAAATAGGATTACATAAAAATGGCAGGATATTTGCGCCGGATATTTGACTAATCCTGATTCTTTTTAGAATTTAAAAATATTTTTACCCAAAGTTAACCTAAAAATTTATTCACTATGAAAACACGTTTGGTTAAATCGATGATTATCATTGGTTTATTATTTGTATCACTTCCATGCCTGATTTCATACGGGCAAGATTCAATTTCTCAGAGATCTCAGATGCTCGATCTTAAATTACAGCTTTTAGATTCAAAGCTGGAACTCCTGGATACTAAAATCAAACTATGGGAAGCTAAGCCTAAAGAGCTTGATATTAAGCTAACCGAAATCGGGACAAAGATTGATTCAATGGATTTTAATCCTCAATCCATGATCCGGAAAATTGATGAAATGGATTCGTTATTTAAAAAAACGCAGGAAAACATTCCTAATACAGAAAGCATACCTGTTACAACACCTGATAATACAATCAGCATTGTTCCGGAATATCTGCAGAATTATAATTCAGCGATTATGCTGGATCCGGTAAGACTGTTTGAGGGGACCTTCTGCCTTTCATACGAGAGGACTCTGAATCCCCGGTTTTCATTGAATATTTCAGGAATGGCTACTTATTCGACAACCCAGGGGTTGTCGAATTATTATTTTTCAAATCAGAGCTTTTCGTTTTTAGATGCTGCAACTAATGAATACCACTATTATGAAGGAGAGGTAATGTCGGGAGGTGGATTTAATGTCCAGTTAAGAAATTATCTGCTTGCAAATCACTTCGACAGACACAAATCACCTTTGGGGCTCTACGCAGCACCACAATTTATGTACAGAAATATGAAGATCACAGGGAACTACCAGGAATATGAGGAGATAGAACCCGGCGTGTTTGATATGGTTGACAAAGAGGTTATACAACATCTCAATATATTTGCAGGTGGTGCAATTATCGGAATGAAAATACCACTTTTTAAAGTGCTCACTGTCGACTTGTTTGCAGGAGGTAATATTAAACTTAGCAAGTATAAAGATGAAAAGGGCTTTACAAGGTATAAAGACTGGTTTAATATTGATTTTTCAGGGGTTTCACCTGTCGCAGGAATTACTATAGGTATATTAAAATAATCCTAATACTTCCGTTTCAGCCATTCTTCAGGGACAGGGATAATGCAAATATTCATCGACTTGCTGTCAGGCGAAAGCATTGAAGACTGAATTTCAATTTTTGTACCATCGGCATTGAAAGATGGATGAGGATGATCGGGTGCTGTTTCTTTATGACCCGCTGATAACAGGATCATTTCATGTGAATGCCTGTCGATCAGGTATATGTTTCTGGTGAAATCATCACCTGTTGCCCATCTGCCATCAGCAGATCCGTTTACATGCCAGAACCCGCTTCCTGAAGGAGTCTGACCTGCAATAGTCATTTCACGCGTTCTTAAATTAACTATTCCGAGGCCTGTCGGCTTTTCCCTGGTACCACATGGTCCCCAACCCTGTTCAGGAGAGCCGGGCTTCCTATGACCCATTATTGCAAATGCAACTTCATCTTTTGTAATAAAAGATTCGTGGGTTACCAATTCATAAATCGATTCAGGATATAGCGGACGCAAACCGGTTCCATCTGACATAACTGTCCATGTTCGTTGTGGTGCCTTTCCGCTTGTTTCCCAACAAAAAACAATTTCTCCGGGGATCCATGGATTAGCCTGAACATGACCTACATGAAAGGGTACTGCAACAACAAATTTTGATACCCCTGTAATAAGGTTCATGCTTCCGATTCCTCCAGGGCCGGCACCAAGGTTTTTAGGTCCAAAATCAGGTTCGATTTTTGTTCCCTCAGGCAAATGTTTAGCACACTCTTCCGGTCTTACTCTGAAATATACTACATCTTCATTTGCATCAAGAGCCATATCTCCGCCAGCACCATATTCTGCCGGTATTGTTCCGCAAACACGCTGGTAAAAACTTGCAGATTTTAATTTGTTATTTTCACTATCTGCAAACAACTTTTCAAGGTCAACTTCAATTACCTGTTGTGATCCATCATTTGTTACAGTTGATCCTGATTTTGCCGGAGGATTTTTTTTGAAATAGATTTTCATTGATTTACGTGCAACATCAATCATGCCTGAAAAACCCCCCTCGGTCACCTGCACTATAACCCCGGTTTTTTCATTAACAGCCATTACTTCTCCACCAAACCTGTCAGAGCTAAAGATCAGCCAACGGCCATCTGCCGTCCATTGTGGATGAGTCTGGTAGATCTTCCTGTCGATACCCGGTTTGCTTGTCAGAAAAGTCAACTGGGTACCTGTAACCGGATCTGTAATTTTCCTCATTTCTGAAGGGAAACGCTTTCCGATTTGCCCGTACCCTGATTGTAAAATAAAAGAGATTACAAATGCAACCAATAATTTCCTTTTAAAAACTCCGGATATCATAAATAAATTTATTTATCGTAAAAATATTAATCCCTATTTTGATCTTTTCCAACATTTATAGCCTTATCATATTTTGAGTTTTTAAAGAGCCGCAAAGCTATATTCTATATTTTAGTACTTCCTTTTCAGCCAGGTTTCCGGAACTGGGATAATGCAGATATTCAATGATTTATTGTCCTCAGACAGCATTGCCGATTGTATTTCAATCTTTGTTCCGTCGGCATTAAAAGTAGGATGCGGGTGGTCAGATGCTGTCATTTTATGTCCTGTTGATAAAAGTATCATCTCGTGGCTATGCCTGTCGATCAGGAAAATGCCACGGGAGAAATCATCCCCAACAGCCCAGCGTCCGTCAGACGAACCATTCACATGCCACAGGCCACTTCCGGATGGAGTCTGACCTGCTATTGTCATTTCACGTGTCCTCAGGTTGACAATACCGAGGCCAGTGGGTTTTTCGCGGGTACCTGAAGGACCCCAGCCGATCTCCTGTCCGGGGTTTAATGGATCCGGAGTCAGCTGTTCCGGGATTCCTATCTTACGATGTCCCATAATTGCAATGGCGACCTCATCCTTTGAGATAACTGCCTCATGAGTTACCCATTCAAATTCTGATTCCGGATAAAGAGGACGCAATCCTGTTCCATCACCCATTACTGTCCAGGTACGCTGCGGGGCTTTACCTCCTGTTTCCCAGCAAAAAACTATCTCCCCCGGAACCCATGCATTTGTCTGAATATGTCCTATCTGGAACGGAACTGCAACCACGAAACCACATTTACCTGTCTTTAGATTCATACTTCCTATACCTGATGGCCCTGCTCCCATATTCCGCGGACCAAAATTAGCTTCAATCTTAGTACCTGCAGGAATATGTTTTGCGGCTTCATCTTTCCCAATCCTGAAATAAACTACCTCTTCATCGGCATCGAGGGCCATATCACCACCTGCACCCATCTCAGGAGGAGTGTAGCCGCAAATACGCTGGTATTCAGAAGCTTGTTTCAGTTTTCCTGCCTCGCTGTCGGAAAACAATTTTTGAAGATCAACTTCTATTACCTGTATTGAACTGTTCATACGGGGGCCAAAATCTGCTGGTCTTCCCTGTGTTCCTGCCTGAGCAGGAGGAGCTCCTGGCTGAGTATTACCCTGAGCAGATTGCCTTCCCCCTGGAGCTGAAAACCTTCTGCGTGTTGCAGTATCCCTCATAAAATAGAGCTTCATCGACTTTCTTGCGACATTAAGCATCCCCGTAAATCCCCCCTCACTTACCTGCACCATCACACCTGTATTTTCATTTACTGCAATTGCTTCTCCCCGTACCCGGTTTGAACGGAATATTACCCAATTCCCGTCAGAAGTCCACTGGTTATGTGTCTGGTATATTTTTGAATCACCTGCAGGTGTACTAGTTAAAAATGTAAGCTTTGTTCCTGTTACAGGATCGGTTACAATCTTTTTCTCTGAAGGAAGCCTGGTTCCGATCTGTCCCGAAAGAATATTGGAACAAAAAAGTAAAACAATGAGTACTTGTGTAATGGTTTTCATGGAAGTATGGTTTAATTTATTGTTTTATAGTCTTGATACTCCTTTGTCTGGCAAATTTTTGCTTTAATTCTGAGTCTTTACCTTTCTTAAGTCAATTTTCTATATTTAATTCTAACAGGTGTAGTATCAGCGACTCTCTTCTTAAAGTTTTCTTCATAATCGGAGTAATTCCCCTCAAACCAGACAACCTTAGAGTTCCCTTCAAAAGCGAGCATGTGTGTAGTTACCCTGTCGAGGAACCACCTGTCGTGAGATATAATAACAGCACAACCTGCAAAGTTTTCAAGTCCCTCCTCAAGCGCCCTTAATGTATTTACGTCAATATCATTAGTCGGTTCGTCAAGAAGCAGGACATTTGCACCTGACTTAAGAGTAAGGGCAAGATGGAGTCTGTTTCTTTCCCCACCGGAAAGTACACCACATTTTTTCTCCTGATCAGCGCCGGTAAAATTGAATCTGGCTACATATGCTCTGGCATTCACAAGCCGGGTTCCAACCATTATATCGTTCTGACCTCCTGATATCACCTCATAAACTGTTTTTGCAGGATCGATTGCAGAATGAGCCTGATCGACATATCCTAGAGTAACAGTTTCGCCTGTTTCAAAAGTCCCTTTTGTTGCAGTTTCCTGTTTCATTATCAACCTGAACAGAGTTGTTTTTCCGGCGCCGTTCGCTCCTATAACACCTACAATTCCATTTGGAGGCAGATTAAACTCAAGATCGTCGAAAAGAAGTTTGTCACCAAAAGATTTAGCAACTTGCGACGCTTTTATCACCTTATCTCCCAGCCTGGGGCCATTTGGAATGAATATTTCAAGTTTTTCCTCTTTTTGTTTTACATCCTGATTCAGAAGGTTTTCATAGGCACCCAGCCTGGCTTTGGATTTTGCATGACGTGCTTTTGGAGACATTCTGACCCATTCCAGTTCTCGTTCCAGTATTTTCTTTCTTCTGACATTTCCCTTTTCTTCTACTTCAAGCCGTTTTGTCTTCTGTTCCAACCATGAAGAATAGTTGCCTTTCCAGGGTATTCCTTCACCGCGGTCAAGTTCAAGGATCCATCCGGCAACATTATCAAGGAAGTACCTGTCGTGGGTTATACATATTACCGTTCCGTGATATTGTTTAAGAGTGGTTTCAAGCCACTGAACCGATTCTGCATCAAGATGGTTGGTTGGCTCATCAAGTAGCAGAACATCCGGCTGCCGGAGGAGAAGTCTGCATAACGCAACACGCCTCCGTTCTCCTCCCGATAACAGGTTAACCCGTGCATCGCTCTCAGGACACCGGAGTGCATCCATTGCTCTTTCAAGCTTATGTTCTATGTTCCATCCATCGTGATAATCAATCTTTTCCTGCAGAATTGCCTGCCTCTCCATAAGCTGTTGCATTTTGTCAGGATTCTCATAGACCTCTGGTTCCCCAAATCTGGTATTTATGGTTTCATACTCCTTAATGATATCCATTATCTCTTTAACGCCCTCTTCAACAATCTCTCTCACTGTGCGGCTGTCGTCAAGCAGGGGATCCTGCGGAAGATGTCCTGTAGTGTATCCCGGAAGAAATGTCACTTCTCCCTGAAACTCTTTTTCAAGGCCGGCAATTATTTTCAGAAGCGTGGATTTACCGGAACCATTAAGGCCAATAATTCCGATTTTGGCTCCAAGGAAAAAAGAGAGAGAAATATCTTTTAGTACCTGCCGGTGAGGAGGGAATGTTTTCCCAACACGGTACATTGAAAAAATAATCTTATTGTCGTCAGCCATATATTCACCAATTTTTTGACAATTTAAATAATCCTGAATTGCCTGTCAAATTAATAATTAAAAAATTGTCGCAGCAAATAAACGGCCATATTAAATGTAAAGACGCCCGATTTGAGCGTCTTTACAACTATAATAATTATATTTTGTGATTAACCTTATTTTTTTTCGAACAGTTTTACCGTATCATCCTGCAAAAGAACCCACAAAGAGTAGACTCCTTTCAATGTTCCGATAGGTATATTAAGGCAGCCAAGTGCTGCAACAACAATTACCAGGTACCGTGCCCACGACTGATACGACATGAGCCCAATACCTCCTACCAATCCAAGTGTTGACATAAATCCGACAAGCAAAGGAAGGCTTATAGCGAGAAAGCTAAGCACAATTGTCGGTATCTCTTCGTTTGAAACAAATCCTTTTGCAAAATGAAGAGCAAAGAATATTGCCAGTGCCCCGATAAGTCCCAGTATTCCGAAGCCAATATGAATGGCCCCGACTACTGTAACATGTTTTTTCATTTTATTTTCTTCCATGACATTCTGTATTTAACTGAATTAATAATTTTCATTCCTGATCAAATGACTGGCAATTTAATTAATTGATGCATCGTAAATCCAAAAAAATCATATTAAAGCAACCTTTTGTGACAAATTACGTACTAATAGAAAAGAGTTTTATAAATTTGAACTGAAAATCCACTATAATGAAAAGAAAAGTATTATTTGCCGTTTCATTTGTTTTAATTGCATGGGCGTTTAATTCCTGCGAAGGACTGACATGTAAAACCTGCAAGCAGGTTACCTATATTGATGGCGATTATGATCATGAAGGCGACTCTTATGAGTATTGTGATGCAGAGCTTCTCGCAATTGAAGCCATGGACGATTTTATTCTTGGCAGTACTCGTACAGCCTGGGAATGTAATTAATAACGTACTCCAATAAGTGTAACATCGTCGACCTGGGAGCTTTCACCTCGCCATGCCTCAAATATTTCATTTAATTTTTCTCCCTGCTTAAGCATAGGCTGACCTGCCATTGCAACCAGTGTCTCTTTCAGTTGCATTGACATAAATTTCTTTTGAGCAGGACCGCCGAACTGATCAGCAAAGCCATCAGAAAAGATATAGAATGAATCTCCTTTCTGAAGATCAATTTTATGAAGATTAAAAGGCTGCATTCTGTAGTGTATTGATGCAGGCATTTTATCAGCACGATAATGAACCAGTTCGCCACCCCTGACCAGGTAGAGGGGATTATTGGCGCCAGCCCACCAGAGCGTATTTTCATCAAAATCTACAACACATACCGAAATATCCATCCCGTCTTTTACCGAATCCTCATCAGCTACCTGGTTGAGTGATTTAATAACACCCTGGCGAAGGTGTTCTATTATCTGGTCAGGCATAATTATTTGTTTCCCGTTTACAATTTCATTCAGCATAGTCACGCCAAGCATGCTCATAAATGCACCCGGGACACCATGGCCTGTACAATCGGCAACTATTATTACCTGCTTGTTACCCATCGTACTTACCCAGTAAAAATCTCCGCTGACGATAGCTAAAGGTTTATAGAGAACAAAATGTTCAAGTTTGTCGCTGAAAAGTTCCAGGGAAGGAATGAGGGCAGTCTGTATCCTTTTGGCGTACATTATACTGTCGGTGATATGCTTTTTCTGATAAGCGATCTGATCTCTCTGCGCCTCAGCCAGATTTTTTTGTTCTTCTATTTCATCTTTCTGAAGGGATATTGTCCTGTTTTTTTCCTCGAGTTTGATATTTGCCTCCTTCTTGATCTTGTAGCTCCTGTAAATATAGTACCCGAGAAAACTAACCAGAAGAAGGGCGAAAAGGACAAAGTATAGAATCAGTTTCTGCTTTTCAAGCGTAGCCAGTTGTATTTTAATTTTATCTTCCTGGTCAGAGATTTTTTTCAGCTGCTCGTTCATCATTGCTATCTGGACAGTAATCTTTTCCTTCTGGCTTGTAAGGGTATCTTTCTGAACCTGAACTTCCTGCTGTTGTACAATTATCATTTGCTTCTGGACAGTTATCTCTCCCTTTTGCCTGTTGATCTGGGTCAGCTGATTATTAAGCACCTTTTGCTTTTCAAGTAAAGTCTTTTCTTTTAATGTAATCTCCTTGTCAAGAGAATCAAGAAGAGCCTTCTGCCTCAAAATCTCAGCTTTTTGAATTTCAATTTCAAGTTGCTGCTGTTTTACGGTTTCCTTTTGTACCTGAAGATCAGCATCTGTTATTACAAAAAGATTTTCCCAGTCCTCTTTTGTTTTTATAGCAGTGAATAAAAAATTCTGGTTAACCGACATTCCGGCCTTCTTAATCAGATCTTCATTGGCTTCAAACCTCGGTTTACCATTGAATGCCACAAAATTGATCATTGATTCCCGGAATTCATATCCTTCAGTTATCAGCATTGTCTGATGCCCTTCCAGCATGGCTTTAACTTTATTCAGGTTAAACCCACTTGCTTTATTAACATATAATATCTGTGTATGAAGTATTTTATCTTCACTTCTGAAAGCAACTATCTGGACTGGTTTGTTTTGTATTGTTTTTCTTGTTTTTGCGAGGTTTCCCATCTCCCAGAGCAATTCTGAAGTATTATCGAGAATCCCTATTTTAAAAACAGAAGAATCAGCAAAGCCTGGTCCATAGTCAATGTATCTGGCCATATCAAAAATATAGACAGCCCTTGTGGGATTATCAAAACCTATCTGTCCGGAAATATTATTTACTGTAAGGAACAGTATAATAAACAGAATTGCTGACCTTAGGAATCCGGTAATCTTATTCATATCGCTGTTTTTTATATTTACGAATTTGCAACATTTTATCCGAGAAAACAAATGTCATTAATCCTACAGACAAAAACCATGTTGATAAAATGTTAATAACTGCCACCCTGGGGGATATATCCGTCTGTTAGTTATACTAATTTTATACACGTTTAAACAACCCCCTAAAATGGCCCTGAACATCAACGACTTACAACTGACAGGCAAAAACATAGTAATTGTTGAGGATGATCTGCCCTCAATCAGATACTATGAAACTCTCCTAAAAAACTCAGGTGCTGATATAAAGATCTTTAGAAACGGAAAAGAATTTGTTGATTACTTAAGCCAGGGTCCGGGGAAGATTGATGTTGTATTCATGGATTTTCTTATACCGCTCATTAATGGGATTGAATGTCTCAGAATTTTCCGGAAAGAGAATAAAAATGTACCCGTACTGATGATAACAGCCTACTCCTCAGAGCAGTGTAAAACAGAAGCTTATCTTGCAGGCTGTAATGAATATGTCCTTAAACCAATCTATCCTGAAAAAATATTCTTCCTGCTCGAAAAATATCTAAGGCATGAAGTTTCAACAATTGCCTACTGATTCTCCGGTTATCTCAAATCGGGCTTCTGAGTCGTAATGTAGGTTGTATAATAATTTTCCAGTTTCTTGTTTATTTCATCAGACAGTGTCTTATAACTGTAAGACATACAGAAATTTGCAACTCTTGAAGAATTCTGTAATGCTGACTGGATCTCATATTCTGCTGAAAATATAATATATGGATTCTGCTTTAAATAATAATCAAGCTGTTCATAATAATGATCGCATAAATCCCGGGTCATATCCAGAGCTTTTACAGAATCTCCTGCTGCAAAATAACCTTCAATAAGATCAGGAACATAAGGATCGTATGGAATCTTATTAAGCGGTAATGCCTCCATGCAACGATTCAGAACTTCAATTGCCTTTTCATTCCTGCCTTCCCCTGCCAGAGCTTTGGCAAGTCTTGCATAATTCTGCCTGGCCTTAACAACCGTGATTGTACGCTTATGGTTAAAGTCAATATTTACTTTCTCTTCGTTAGCCCCGCCCCAAACAAATTTATTCATAATGTTACCGTACAATATATCAGTATCTATACGTCCGTAATCGAGCCAGCTTTTATTTGCGGATTTAATTGGAACCAATCTGAATGTAAGTCCCTCAAGCTGGAAGTATTCCTCAAGGCCCAAAGCATCATTATGATATCCTGTTACAAAATAGATTGGTCGTTTCCAATCGTTATGAGCCAGGATATCGAGAACAATCAGCTGACTCTTAAGAATAGAATTCCCTTTAAGCCTGATATCAATATAAGAAACAATCTTTGAAGAATCTTCTGGCTTTACAGTTCCTGACTCCAGAACCTTTTGTTTATCAACCGGAATCCGGATAGTTCTTGTTGGTATAATATCAAGGATCTCTGTAGCAGAAACCTGAACTTTTGTTCCTTTATTTTCACTGTTCACCCAATCTATAACTGTTGAGATGTCAACCGGATCTTTGGTTTTTTCGATAATAAAAACCTGATTGTTAATCCCGTCATAATATTTTTTTGCCGGAAGAGTAACAGGAAGAGGATCTGATTCATAAGCAGTATTCTTCATCTGGTCGATATACCAGTCAGTATTCAGAAGCATCAGGTTGCAAACCCTTAAGTCTGTTCTTTTTCCTTCAAACTCCTGGGCGTACCAGAGAGGGAAGGTATCATTATCGCCATTTGTAAACAGAATGGCATCAGGGGCACACGATTCCAGATAATTAAATGCGACATCCCTTGCAAGATAACGTCCTGACCTGTCATGATCATCCCAGTTTTCTGAGCCCATTAATACAGGGACTGCCAGGAAACAGAGCAGGCCCGCAACCGGGGCAGCCGTTTTTTCACCTGTAAGTTTCGACAGAATTTCAAAGATAGCAAGTACACCGAGACCGATCCAGACAGAATAAAAATAAAATGATCCTACATAAGCATAATCCCTTTCCCTGGGCTGGTTTGGATACTGGTTGAGATAGAAAACAATTGCAATGCCAGTCATAACAAACAGCAACATTACTATCCACCAGTTTTTATTATCCCTGTTAAGCTGGTAAAATAACCCGGCAAGCCCAAGCAGCAAAGGGAGAAGAAAATATCTGTTCCTTGAAGTATCTTTTTTCTGATCAGCAGGAAGATCATAGGTTCCGGACCTTGGTTCATCAATGAATTTTATTCCTGATATCCAGTTTCCATTCACCGCTCCCCCTGACCCCTGCGTATCATTCTGTTTACCAGAGAAATTCCACATGAAATATCTTAAGTACATATAACCGAACTGGTAAGAGAACATAAATTTCAGATTCTCACTGAATCGTGGTTTTTTGACTGTAGATTTCTCTCCCGACTGATCAGTAACCTGCAAGGAGATCCCGCCAGATCCGCCCCATTCCCTGTAAATCTGGGCATGATCGCTCTGATCGCTCCACATCCTGGGAAAAAGTGTTATAAACCTTTCGTCATAAACCCTTTCAAGGTTTCTGTGCGTTATCACATATTTATCTTTCTCAAGTGCGTATACCGGTTTCCCGTCTTTATAGTCCAGTACCGGGGCATTGTAATAAGGACCCTTAACAAGCGGCCTTTGACCATATTGCTCCCTGTTCAGGTAATATAAAAGATTAAATGGGTTTGATGGATTATTTTCGTTCAGAGGTGTATCGGCCGTTGATCTGATAACAACAATTGCTGTTGAAGAGTATCCGATAAGTATGACAGTAACTGCTGTGAGAAGGGTATTAAGAATAACCCTGTCCTTCAGGGAAATATACCAGACCACTCCGGATACAGCTGCCAGGATCAGGATATTAACTAATCCTGATTCCGAAACAATCCAGATTCCCGTAAAGAACAAAGCAGTTATTGCAACCAGTCCGCTCCTGACACTCTTCTCGGATCTCATTGTAAGTATTATTCCGGTAATGAATAGAGCAGCTGTAAGAATGATATGAAAAATCATTCCGCTATTTTCAGGAAATTTCAGGCTGTTTACAAAAAACAGGTCAAACCTTGAGGATATCTTAACAATTCCAGGTAAAATCCCCCACATCAGCAGGGCCAGCATTATAAATGAAAGGGCTATCGAAAAAACAAAACCTTTCCAGGAAAATTCAAATTTTTTAAAATAATATACCAGAACAATCGCCGGAATAGCCAGAAGATTTAATAAATGAACTCCTATTGAAAGCCCCATAAGAAAAGCTATCAGAATAATCCATCTGTCGGCAAAATCCTTATCTGCTTCATCTTCCCATTTAAGTATCGCCCAGAATACTGCTGCAGTAAAAAGGGAAGAAGTAGCATAAACTTCACCTTCAACGGCAGAAAACCAGAACGAATCTGAAAAAGTAAAAGCAAGTGCTCCAACAACACCGGCTGCCATTAATGCAATAATTTTAGCTTGTGTGAACTCCGATTCTTCCCTTACAATAATTTTACGGGCAAGGTGTGTTATTGTCCAGAAAAGAAACAGAATTGTAAAAGCGCTTGCAAGGGCCGACATTGAATTTACCATCGCTGCAACACGGGAAACATTACCTCCTGCAAATAGTGTAAAGAACCTTGCAAAAACCATAAATACAGCATTCCCTGGAGGATGGCCCACTTCGAGCTTGAAAGCAGAAGCAATGAATTCTCCGCAATCCCAGAGGCTGGCAGTTGGTTCAATTGTCATAAGGTAAGTAAATGCCGCAATTGCAAAAACTACCCACCCTGTTATATTGTTAATTGATCTGTACTTTTTCATCCTGGTATATTTTACTGCTGACCCAAGATTCAGGATCAACTGACGAAAATACTTATTTTTCTTATTATAGCTACAATTCCTGGACTCACATATTTTGCTATTTTTGAGCAATATTCTGAAAAATGGGATTTCGTTCAATATATCTTTCTGCCATATATCTGATTTTGTCAATTGCTGCCTCAGCTCAGTATTATGAGACAGGCCAGGACCCGTCAAATCTTAAATGGCTACAGACAAAAACCGACAGGTTTACAGTAATTTACCCTGAAAAATATGGTTCACAGGGAATTGAATTCGCACGGGCCCTTGATAAAGCATATTCCGATCTCCTGTTGCTATTCCCAGACAGGAAATTCAGGATCCCGGTAATAATTCATAATTACACTGTCAGTTCCAACGGATATGTAGCATGGGCGCCAAGACGGATGGAGATATATCCATCTCCCGAACAGAATAGTATTCCGCTGGACCAGTACAGACAACTCGCCCTTCATGAGCTTACTCATGTGATGCAGATGGAATCGCTCAATACCGGTTTTACCAAAGCATTGTCGTTTGCTTTCGGAGAGCAATTCACAGGGGCTGTCGCCTCTCTTCTGCCCCTTTGGTACATGGAAGGAGATGCTGTTTTTGCTGAAACAGTACTCTCCGGATCGGGAAGGGGTAAGGCAGCCTCGTTCCAGAAAGAGCTTAAGGCACTTGCTATTGAAAAAGAGCATATTTATAAGTTCGATAAAATGCTTAATGCCTCTTTTAGAAATTATACCCCCGACCATTACCATTATGGCTACCAGATGGTCGCCTGGTCGCTTGCAAAAAATGATCCCAAGCTTTGGAACAAAACTTTAAAACTAACTGCCAGCCAGCCTTTTACACTTAACCCGGTTAACATAAGCCTGAACAGAAATGCCAATCTTACCAAGTATAAGCTTTTCAAACAGACATTCGATAGCCTTACAACCCTTTGGAAAGAAGATATTGCAAGAGCAAAGTCTGTAAGCTATGAGCAGTTAAATCCTTCAGGAAAAAGAGACTATGTGAATTATTTTTCCCCGCAGTATGTTGGAAGGGATTCGGTTATTGCGATTAAAACTTCATTTTCAGGGGCACCTGCATTTGTGCTTATCAGACCTTCAGAAAAATCTGAAAAAAGGCTCTTTTCTCCCGGGCGGGTTTATCCTTATTTCTTTTCATCAGGAGGCGGCAATATTGTGTGGGTCGAAACACATGGTGATCCCAGGTGGGAAAACAGAGAGTATTCTGTTATTAAAATAAAAAAAATAAAATCGGGAAAAGTCAGGCAACTTACATTCAAATCAAGGTATATGGCTGCATCAATTTCACCGGACGGCAGATTAATTGCAGCAGCTGAAAACAGTATTAATAATCAAAACTCCCTTGTAATTATCAATCCGTCAGACGGGAAAAGACTT
>Ga0209800_10001032_pt1 | contig 33214 bp, 32 predicted proteins | sample Higcelweek8metaG_FD_187174 | JGI IMG/M metagenome (GOLD analysis project Ga0209800, IMG submission 187174) | Freshwater pond sediment microbial communities from the University of Edinburgh, under environmental carbon perturbations - High... | ecosystem: Environmental > Aquatic > Freshwater >...
TTATTCTGGCCACACTCACCGCTGTTTTTGGGTTTTTCTTTGTCTTTGTCCCCGGTAAACAACTATACGACCAAGCAATATTGCTAAACTCCGACGTCAATGAATTAAAACAAGCAGTCACAGACAAAAACTTAGTCTTTGCCAAAGACCGACTGACCAAACTAAAAAATCAGATTCCATCAATTCAAAAAAGTTACTCCCGACTTTCTCTAATCGGTTCATTCCCCTATATCAAAGACTACTATCAAGACGGCAACCGCTTAATCGAAATCGCCAAAGATGGCCTGGATACTGGCGAAATCGTCATTACTGCCGTTGAACCCTATCAAGATTTCTTAGGTCTAAAAGGCGCCGCCACCAGTAGTGGCAAAACGACCGAAGACAGAATTACTTTCCTCACTCAATCAATCGAAGGCTTACTTCCTCATTTAAATACCATCGAAAGCAAGGTCAGCTCAATCGAAGACAATTTAAACAAAATTGATAGTAACCGCTACCCGGAAGAGTTTCGTGGCTATGTCATCAAATCAAATCTCACCAAACTAAAAACTGCCGTCGCTGATGGCCACAAGTTACTCAAAAACGGTCAACCAATTCTCAATCAAACTGCTTGGTTATTGGGTAAAGACAAGCCTCGCAACTATTTTCTAATTTTTCAAAATGACGGCGAACTTCGCCCCACCGGCGGTTTTTGGACTGCCTACGGTATTCTAAAAGTCGATAAAGGAAAAATTACCCCCGTCATCTCCGATGATATTTATGCTCTGGATGCCAAATTCAATAGCAAAATTCCCGCTCCTCGCCCCATCAAGGATTATCACCTCAATGTTCCTTATTACAATATTCGCGACATGAATATTAACCCCGATTTTCCCACAAGTGCCAAGCTTCTTCTTGAAAGCTACCAAAAAGCTACCGGATCCAAAGAAAAAATTGATGCCGTCGTCGCCATCGACACTCAAGTCCTGGTTGGTTTAGTCAAAAATATTGGCCGGGTTGGTGTTTTTGGTTGGGGTAATTTTTCAGCCGAACCAGACAAAAGATGTGATGGTTGTCCTCAAATCATTTACCAGCTCGAATGGATTGCCGGCCGACCCCGGGCTTATATCGAAACTGATCGCAAGGGCTTTTTAGCTCCACTGATGCAGTCTCTTCTCTCCAATGCCATGGGAGCTGAAAAAAGTAAAGTTGGACCTCTTGTCCAAACTCTGCTTAACAATGTTTTGGAAAAACACATCCTTTTTTATTTTACTGATCCCAAGATTCAATCAGCCGGAATTCTGGCCAACATCGGTGGCGACATTGTTCAAACACCCGCCGAAGTCGACTATGTCAGCCTGATCGATGCCAACATGTCCAGTGCCAAAACCAATCTTTTTCTTAATCAAAAAATTAAGCACGAAATTATTAGCCACGACGGAAAAGTTGAACACAAAATTAGTGTTTATTACATCAATCCCAGTAAGGCCAGCAATTGTAATTTGGAAAAAGGCGATCTTTGTCTAAATGCCCCCAAATATCGGAATTGGTTTAGATTTTATGTTCCTACTGGCTCCGAATTGGTCAAGATGACCGGCTCAGAAGTTGACCCGGTAAAGTATGAAGAATCAGGCAAGCAGGTCTTTGAAGGCTTTTATGGCAACAAATATCCCTTATACGCCCAATCTAGCTTAAAAACTTCAGTCCAATACTTTAGTAGTATTCGTCCCAGTGCCAACTACACTCTTTATCTTCAGAAGCAAGCCGGCACAAAACCAGTTGACTACGAACTGATTGTTAATGGCCAAAAAACCGATTCCTTCAGCTGGGTCAGCGACCGAACCATCAAACTCTCTTTGTAAATGAGTCGCTATCTCACCACCCAAGGAATAGTCATCAAAAGAAATATTTATCAAGAATCCGATTTGATTGTGACCTTATTAACCCCAAATCTGGGCAAAATTGTTACCGTCGCCAAAGGTGCCAGAAATATCAAAAGCACCCGCTTAAGCAATCTCCAGTTGGGAAACACCATCAAAGCCCACCTTTACCACCATGATAATCGCTATTGGCTCTCAGAAAGTGTTTCGGTCGTAAATTTTTTAAATTCATCCAAAAATTTATCTCAGCTTAATTTGCTTTTTTACTTCTTAGAACTGATTAATCGGGTCATCGCCGAAAACCAACAAATTGATGGAGTCTATTCCATTTCCTCCAATCTAATTTTAGCCATCGATAGCCATCAAGCCAAAAATTATGTAAAAAACGAAATTGATCTGATTACTACCCTCGGTTTTGGTTTACCCGATGAAATTACCTCCTTTTTTGAATCTCAACAATATCGTCTCTGTCAACAAAAAATAAATTCTTTTCTAGAAAGCATCACCGAGGTCCGTTTCGAAAGTCAAAAATTAATTCCCTGATATTTTTATCATGATATAATTCGTAATTCAGCCATGACTACTGACTCAAAAATTGAATCCGATACTGTTCAAAAGATTGTTTCTCTTTGCAAACGGCGGGGAATTATTTTTCAGAACTCCGAAATCTATGGTGGGGTTCAAGGGTTTTATGATTATGGTCCAATTGGATCATTGATGAAAAAGAATTGGAAAGATCTGTGGATTCGCGACAATGTCACTCGACGTCAGGATGTGGTTATGATCGACGGTTCCATTATTACTCACCCCAAAGTCTGGGAAGCCTCCGGACACGTCAAGAACTTTGGCGACGAATTGGTCGAGTGCAAATCATGCCACAAACGCTTCCGCCCGGACCTAATTGACAATGCTCCAAAGTGTCCTGAATGTGGTGGCGAATTCACCGCCTCGAAAAAATTTAACATCCTTTTTCACACCGAAATCGGTGTTATCGAGGGTGAAAAAATGCCGGCCTATCTCCGGGGAGAAGCCTGCCAAACCATTTATCTCGATTTCATCAATGTGGTCAACAGTTGCCGGGTAAAAATTCCCTTCGGTATAGCTCAAATTGGAAAAGCCTTTCGAAACGAAATTACTCCCAAAAATTTCCTTTACCGTACCCGCGAATTTGAACAATGGGATATCCAATATTTTGTTCACCCCTCAGAAATGGACAAGTGGTATGAATATTGGAAACAAAACCGGATGGAATGGTACCAAAAATACTTCAATCACCAAGAGTCACTTCGATTTCGCCAGCACGAAGCCAACGAGCTAGCCTTCTATGCCAAAAAAGCTTTCGACATCGAATATCAAGCCCCCTGGGGTTGGGCTGAAATGGAGGGTATTCATTGGCGATCTGATTACGATCTGACTCAACATGCCAAGTTTAGCGGCCAAGATCTAAACTATTTAGACCCCCTCACCCATGAAAAATATATTCCTTTTATTGCCGAAGCTTCCGGAGGTGCTGATCGCAGCTTTTTCTTCATGATGATCGACGCCTTTCACGAAGACCAGCTGGAAAATGGAGAAACTCGTACTTGGCTCCAAATAAATCCTCAAGTAGCTGCCTATAAAGTAGCCGTAATTCCCTTAGCCTCCAACAAACCAGACATAATTTCCAAAGCCGAATCAATCTATCAGTCACTGTCTCAAAAATATTCCGTCGATTGGGATGATAGCAGTAATATCGGCAAAAAATATCGTCGACAAGATGAAATTGGTACCCCTTGGTGCTTGGTCGTCGATTTCCAAACCCTCGAAGACAACACCATTACCATCCGTGATCGTGATACTATGACCCAGCAACGGCTTCCTATCGACCAAGTTGACAGTTGGCTTAGTGAAAAGTTAAAATAATCTATGAACCTATCCAAAATCACGTCCATTTTTACCTTAATCATGGCGACATTTGTACTCTCAGCTTGTGGAAAAACAGCCACTGTTGTTGCTCCGGTACCCACCGCCACTCCCCGATCTTTTGAACTATCTGATGCCGAAAAACCCTATATTAGTCTCATTCCTCGCACCGACGGTCATCAAATCACCCTCAAGGTCACCAATATCCCTGCTTCCATTTCCAAAATAGAATATGAATTTATTTATACTGCTGTCGATGGTACCAACCAAATTGAAAAAGGAGCCAGTGGCAATCTCGATCCCAAAACCAAAACCCAAGATGACATCCTTTTGGGAACAGCCAGTTGTACCAACGGCTGTAAATATAAATATGACGAGGGAGTAACTGGAGGCTTAATAAATCTGATCTTAACCAATAATGATGGCCAAGTTGCTGTTACCGAACAACCTTGGTTTTTACAATCATCTTCACAAGTCAAAAAAACTGGAAAAATAGTTTGGTCTGAAGAAAATATTTCCGAAAAAATCGACTATAAACTCAGTTCATTTTTTACTGTAATCAAAAATCCCGTCGCTTATTCCATCTTTTCCACCAGTGACCTCATCAGAGACGTTCCATCAGCCAGTCCTACTCAATAAAGCCATTGCTCTGCTCAATGTTCAATCCGGGTTCTCTTACATTGATGCCACGGTTGGTAATGGTGGCCATACTATCGAGATTTTAAAACAGGGAGGAATTGTTTACGGTATCGATCAGGATCCCCACAATCTCGACATCACTCAACAACGACTCTCCGAGCTTAGTTTGTTGGCCAACTTTCATCCCATTCACAACAATTTCTCCAAATTAGATCAGATAGTGTCTGATATCCCCTCCAGAATTTCCGGAATCATATTTGACCTCGGTCTAAGTATCAATCAACAAAAAAGCCAAAATAGGGGATTCTCTTTTTCCGATCAAACCTCTCTGGATATGCGCCTGGACCCCACCCAACCAGGGCTAACTGCCGAAGAAATAATTAACACCTACTCCTTCGAACAACTTTATCCAATTTTTACCAAATACGCCCAAGAAAAACTCAGTCGACCTCTAATCTATCAGATCATCAATGCCCGTCAAAAAAAGCCTTTAACCACCGCTACCCAACTTTCAGACGTAATTCATCAATACTTTGCCAAACATCATTTTAAAACCAAAAATGATCCGGCCACCAAAATATTTATGGCTCTTCGAATTGTTGTTAATCAGGAATTTGATAATCTCAAAACAGCCCTCGATCACACCCTCTCTCTTTTCACCGCCAACACCTTGGTCTCCGTTATCACCTTTCACTCTGGCGAAGACCGAATCGTCAAGCAATTTATCAGAAATCACCAATCAGAAGTCCAAAATCTAACCCCCAAAGGCATCAAGCCCGATGCTGTCGAAATTCTCCAAAACCCACTATCTCGCTCAGCCACTCTCAGATCGTATAAAATAATTTAATGATTCGTCGCTTTCTGATCTTAGTCAGTATCGCCTTGTTCATCGCCCAACTAGGTTTCTCAGTTTACTACTCCGGTGAAATAATCACTCAGAATTCAGAATTTGAGCTAAATTCAACCACTTTTCAACAAACCAATCTTACCCACCAGCAACTTGTTTACCAACTATCACTCCTCACTTCGATTAATCATCTCTCAGAAATTGCCCCCCCCGATCTTCAACCGATCAGGCAAACAATCGATTTGTCACATGAATAACTCCCGAACCAAAACTCTAGCCATCACTGTCAGTCTATCCTTTTTTGTTGTTCTAGTGCGATTTTTTTATTGGCAGGTAATCAAAAGTCAGCAGTTAAGCAAATTAGTCACCCAACAAAGCTACAAATTAAATACTATCTACCCCAAACGAGGGCAAATACTTAGTTCCGACAATTTTCCTCTGGCTCTAAATCTGACCAACTATCAATTATCTGTTTACAAGCCCAATCTCACCCAACCAATTAAAGAAGTTTTTGACCAAATCAACTTAGAAAAACCCACTTTTATTACCGATAACCAAAAAATAATCGATGGATTTTCATCAAATCCAAATCAAAAATGGGTTACTTTCAACCAATTATTCTCCGCTACCGAATCTGCCAAACTAAAAATTGACGGGGTCACCTTCTCCGAAATTGACACTCGTGCCTATCCGGAAGTGGCTCTGGCAAAAAATCTTCTTGGCACACTCACCACTATTGATGGAAAAAAAAGTGGCATCAGTGGACTTGAAGGCTATTACCAAAAACAACTTACCGGCAGATTAGGCTATATCTGGGAATCAAAAGATGCCACCGGCAAAACCATTTTGTCCAAAAAACGACAATATTACCAGGCCGTCGACGGCATGACCCTCCACACCACCATCAATCGCTCGATCCAGTACTACGTCGACAAGCTATTGTCCGACGGCGTTTCCAAATATACCGCCGATTCCGGATCAATTATTGTTCTAGAGCCCGATACTGGCGCCATTTTAGCCATGTCAACCATCAACAGCACTCAAACTGCCACCGTCAGCTCCACCAAAAATCCCAATATTGCCGATCTATTTGAGCCAGGATCAATATTTAAACCCCTAGTCGTCTCCATGGCCCTGGATAAGAAAATTATTTCTCCCGACTATGTCTGTAGCGACTGTGATCGCCCCCGCCAAATTGGCCAATACACCATTAGCAATTGGGACCAAGCCACCCACTCCAACTCATCACTTCAAGATATTATCAAAAACTCCGACAACATAGGCATGAGCGGCATCATCAGCCGTCTTGGTTTAAAAAACTTTCTAGAGTATTACTCCTCCCTGGGACTAAACAAAAAAACTGGCATTGATCTTCTGGGCGAAGCCAAACCACAAAGCAAAGATCTTTGGCCTGAAATTGATTTAGCCACCGCCTCTTTTGGTCAGGGTTTTGCTGTCACCCAAATCGGCATGGTCAATTCCTTTAATGTTCTCGCCAACCAAGGCCAATTAGTCCGTCCCTATCTCGTCTCATCATTTTCCGAAGGCTCAAAAATATTTAACCCCAAACATCCCCAGCCCACCCGGATTTTTTCACCAGAAACAGTTGAAAAAATGAATCGAATTTTAAAATATGCGGTTGAAAATGGTGCCGTGGCCAACTTTAAACCAAAAAATATCGAAGTCTGCGGAAAAAGTGGCACCGCTCAGATTGCCGTAAAAGGGGCTTATACTGAATCCGCCACCATTGCTTCTTATGTTGGCTTCTCTCCCTGTCATAACCCCAAATTCACCATGATTGTCACCATCAACAATCCAAAAACTTCCCCTTGGGGCTCAAGCACCGCCGCTCCTATCTGGTTTGAATTAGCTCAAATTTTTACTCCTTTGCTATAATTAAAAAAATGTCAAATTATTCGCCAAAAATATTCTGGCAACATCTAAAAAATTATTTTTGGCATCTACCCAAGGCTATTTACGCCAATATTCGATACGGCTTCCCCTCAAGAAAATTGATTTTAATTGGAATCACCGGCACTGATGGTAAAACAACTGCCTGTAATTTGCTCTACGAAGTCCTTTCCCAGGCCGGCTACAAAACAGCAGTTATCAGCACCCTCGGAGCCAAAATTGATGGTAAAGAATATCCTATTGGCCTCCACACCACCTCTCCCGATTCGACCATCATCCAAAGCCTGCTCCACCTCATGGTTTCCAAACAAGTTACCCATGCCATTATCGAAGTCACTGCTCATGCTCTCGACCAGTATCGTTTTTTTGGCTGTAATTTCAAAATTTCAGCCATTACCAACACCTCACATGAACATTTAGACGACTTTTCAAGCATGACTCACTACATTATGACCAAAGCCAAATTATTTGCCCAATCTCAGATATCCATCTTAAATAAAGACGACAATTCCTACCTCTTAATTTCTCCCGGTCTCACCAATTATGTTAGTTATTCCACCATCAAACCCTCAGATTATCATGCCCGTCATATCAAACTAAATCCTTCACAATTAAGCTTTTCTGTTAACCGTGAAAAGTTTTTTACCGATAGTCTCTACGAATATCAAATTTATAATATTTTATTAGTTCTTGCCCTGCTGGATAAACTAAATATCGATCACCGACATCTAATAGAAATTATTCGCAATTTTCCCGAGATAAAGGGTCGAAGACAAATCGTCAATAACGATTTAAAACTAAGATGTATCGTCGACTTTGCCCACACTCCAGCCGCTTTAAAAGAAACCTTATCTTCATTAAGAAAAACATCGCCCGGGAGAATAATTGTCATTTTTGGAGCTACTGGTGGTCGTGATTCCAGCAAGCGACCGATTATGGGTCAAGTTGTCTCTCAAATTGCCGATATTGCCATCATTACCTCAGACGATACTCGCCAGGAAAAAGTAGAAGATATTAATCGCCAAATTATTAGCGGTATCGATGAGGAAAGAGTAACATCGGGACTATTTTCCTATCACAATATTCCCAACCGCCAAGAAGCTTTCAATTTGGCAGTAAAATTAGCCAAATCAGGAGATACTATTATTGCCTGCGGCAAAGGCCATGAAGATACCATTCTAATTGGCACGACCGAATATCCCTGGTCCGAGTCCGAGGCCTTCAGAACCGCTTTTCGGGTCAACAACTAATATGTACAACATTACTAATCAGCTAACAATCGAGCAAAATTACCAAAACGGTTTACTCCCCCAACGAAATCAATCTCATCTTTTTTACCAAGATAGTAGCAGCCGATCAAACCTGTCCCAGTTTCAACTTAGCTCTGAAAATAGGCGAATTCTTCGCAAGACCGAAGGGTTTTCTTTCCAAATAATTCCACTTTCCGACTTTGATTTAAATCATCAAATCCAAAAGCAAATTCACGACTGGGTTAAACAGTTGGGTTGGAAATTTCCCACCAATTCAATTAAAACGGTTTTTTCTAACCATATTTTTAACCATCTCTACATTTGGCAAAACTCAGAAAAAGAGGTTGTTGCCTTTTCGATTTGTTATTTTTCCGATAATATCGCCCATATCGGCTATGTTTTTTACAACCCACAATACTCCCACAGTGACCTGCCAGTCCGTTTGGTACTTCAATTTGTGATTGACTGTCATCAAAAAAAATTAACCCATGCCTATTTGGGCCGTTTCTCTGATACGGTCGGCTTTTACAAACGCAACATGCCCGGTTTTGAATATTATCAAAACGGAGCCTGGATCAAGTACCAAAAAACATGAAAATCCATATCTTAGCCATTGCTGGAGTCATGACTGCTCCTCTTGCAGTTGAACTTCAAAACCAAGGCCACCAAGTCAGTGGCAGCGACCAACAACAAATCTACCCCCCCATCAGTACTATTTTAGAAACTGCTCACCTCCCGATAAATAAAACTGCCATTGACTCCACCATTGACCTGGCCATCATCGGTTCCGGTTTCCAAAAATTTAAACAATGTCAGGATGAATTTCAGCAAATCAAAAACCAAAAAATTCCTTTCATTTCCGCCACCGAATATCTGGCTCAAAATATAATTAAACGGGACTCAATACTGGTAGCCGGTAGTTTTGGCAAAACCACCATTACTTCCTTAATTTATTGGATTTTTCGCCATTGCCAAATCAGTCCCAGCTATTTTTTTGGTGGCCAGCTTATTGCCGACCTCCCCTCACTTAAAATGGCCAAATCAAATTGGTCAATTATCGAAGCCGACGAATCCATCAACGGCCTAGATTATCAGGCCAAATTTCTCTACTATCCCGTCAAATATCTTGTCCTAACCAGTACCCATTGGGAGCACAAAGAATCCTATCTGTCTCCAGCCGATAATTTGCTCGCCTTTAAAAAACTAATTCAAAAATTACCCGAAGATGGAGCCCTAATTTACAACTCCTCCGATCCCCAAATTGACCAACTTCTTCCTTTTTGTCGCGCTCCAAAGATTCCCTATAAAAACGAGACCATTTTTGAAACCAAATTAATTGGTAAACACAATCTGGAAAATATTTCCGCCGCCTCCGCTCTCTGTAACTACTTGCACCTCAATCCCAGCGACATCCTCGAAGCCATCAAAACTTATCCGGGAATTAAGCGTCGACTCGAAGTAATCGACACCAAAAACAATATCACCTTTATCGACGACTTTGCTCAAGACCCAGCCCGAGTCAAAGCTGCCATAGATGCCGTTTCTTTTAGCTATCCAAATCGACCAATTCATGTCTATTTCGAACCCCACGCTTCATTTCTGCAAAATATCAATAGTCTGCAAGACTTTAAAACAGTATTTGATAACTGCCAACAGGTGATATTAAGCAAAATCAATTTTTCCAGCCGACAAGACAAACAACTGCGGGTTTCGGCTACAAATTGGCAACAAATAGTCGGAGAAAAATTGACCTATCTACCTCTAGATCAAACTATTGTCGACTTCTTTTCAAAAAATCTTCAACCAAATGATATTCTCCTCCATTTTAGCTCTGGTGGTTTATTGGGAATTAATAATCTCAACCTTATCATTAAGAGCTTCTCTAATATTTAATATATACTAAAGATATTCCATGATTCACCTTTATCTTGGCTTACTCCTATTTTCCTTTCTCACCACCAGCATTTTAGTTGTTCCTTTCATTAACCTGCTATACAAACTAAAATTTCAACGCCAAAAGCAAAAAACACTTGATTTTCAAAACAACCGAACCCCAATCTTTGATAAATTCCATTCCCAAAAAACTGGCACTCCGGTGGGTGGGGGATTATTAATCATTGCTTCGGTCAGCCTTTTATTTTTGGCCTTACTCCCGGTATTAAAAATCACCCGCATCTTTATCTCCTCCAATTTCTCGATTAATTGGGAACTAATCATCATTTTTTTGATCTTTATCGGTTTTGGAATAATTGGTTTATACGATGATATTTTAAAATTCTTCAATTTCCAAAAAACCGGTTTTTTTGGGCTTCGCATGAAGCACAAGTTATTGCTCCAATTATTTATCGCTACCATTGCTTCGCTTCTAATTTATTTTAAGCTAGGAATTAATTTCATTTACTTGCCCTTTTTTGGCCCCATCAGTCTTGGTTTATTCTATATTCCCATCGCCTCATTAATTATCGTTAGTTTTGGTAATTTCTTTAATATTACCGATGGTTTAGACGGATTGTCCTGCGGGCTATTAACCATTTCCCTATTTGCCTTTTGGGTTCTGGCCGGCAACTCGTTTGACACTCCCATTTCTCTTTTTATCTCCCTTTGGATCGGTAGTCTAATTGCCTTCCTCTACTTCAATGTTTTTCCGGCTCGTATTTGGTTGGGTGACGTTGGTTCCCTGTCGTTTGGAGCCACATTTGCAGTTATAGCGCTACTTCTGGGCAGAGTTGTTCCACTAGTTATCATCGGTTCACCCTTCATTGTCGAGGGGATGAGCAGTGCTATTCAAATATTTAGTAAAGTCTACCTCCACCGTAAAATCTTCCCGGCTGCTCCCTTCCACCTAACTCTTCAACAACTGAACTGGGAAGAACCAAAAATTGTCTTTAGAGCCTGGTTAGCTGGTATAATATTAGCAATATTTGGACTATGGTTAGGATTAAGTTAATCAACAATTTACTTCAGGAAATTGATCATTATCTGGGTGTTCCTTACGCCAAAAATTATTGGACCAATGGTGTTCTACAAAAAGAAGCCATTTTTGCCGGAAAGGGGAGTTGGCCAGAAATTGAGTATGCTACCAAATGTGCCGCCGAAAAAGACAATCTTAATGTCGAGTTTTTAACCAAATCACAAAAGTATAATCTTCAAAAGAGATACCATATCGGTATCGACTGTTCCGGACTGTGCTATCACCTCCTCAACTTCATTGATCAAAACCACAACCACTCGGGGATATTATTTAAAATGATAGGTATCGACAAACCATATGGCATCTACGGTGTCCGTTCACTTTCAGCCATGGAAATGACCCATCCTAAAAATTCTGTTCCGATCACCGACTATGCCCAAATGACCACCGGTGACTTGATTAGATTTAATTCAGGCACCCATGTATTGTTAATAATTTCCTCAGACAATAACGTCATTAACTACATTCACAGTAGCGACGCCACCAAAACTAGGGGGGTCCATTTTGGCCATATCAAAATTACTAACCCTCAATTATCCCTCGATCAACAATCCTGGTCCGACATCACCCTAACTGGTCGCCCCTACCACCAACTTTTTCATCCCAATGATGGCGACGGAGTCTTTCGCCCCATCTTTCTGGTCTAACTACTTTTCTTCAATCAACTCCTTAACCAAAACTGGTTCTATTGAAATCACCTCCACTTCAGTTCCACACTCTCCACATTCCAAAATATCTCCCACTGCCATTCCTTCAGGCTGGCTAATCTCTGTGGCACAATCAGGACAAATTACTTTATTTGCTTCATCCATAGTAAAATAAAATCAATAATACCTTATTATATGACACCCCTAGAAGAAAATAACGGACTTTATTTCAAACGAGAAGATTTAAACCCCTCCGGATCAGTCAAAGATCGGTGGCTAAGTCAAACAGTCAGCTCAAATCATCAATATGTCATTTCCTCCTCAGGCAATGCCGCCATCTCCGCTCAATTTTACAATCCATCAGTCGTTGCTTTCGTTTCTTCAAAAATCAACCCTTCAAAACTTAAGCTAATCAAAAACTACCACCTATCTCTCAAGCCTGTCAGCGATGCTTTTAAATATGCCAAAGCCAATAATATTACCCTACTTCGTCAATCGGCCGATCCTCTCGCTCTAAATGGTTATAGTCAAATTGCCACCGAATTGCTCAAACAGTTACCCGGCATTACCAGTCTTTTTCTACCTGTTGGTAGTGGCACCACGCTCTTAGGTATTTCTCAAAATCTCCCCCTATCAGTCAAAATATTTGCTGTCCAACCCTCATCACATTGCCCCATTGCTTCAGTTTTTGACCACAACTTTACTCCCGAGCAGACTACCATCACTGACGCTCTCAGTGTCAAGCTACTACCCCTAAAAAATAAAGTCATCGCTACCATCCGTTCTCATCACGGATCTGGAGTGGTGGTTCAAAACCAGTCGACAATTGATTATCAGACAAACAATAATTCTACCGAAACCGCTCTAACTTTGGCCGGTTTTAATAAAATAAAAAATACTATCGATGTTGGTAATTTCCCGGTAATACTAGTTACTGGAGTCAAAAGATGAATCTTGTTCAATTACTAAATCAACAACCCATTAACTATTTTTATCTGGCCCTAGACCCCTCACTTGATATCAATCTCCCCGAGATAATCAATTTCTATTCATTATCTCCGGAAAAATTAGGCATTACTCTGAAAATCAAAAACTCAGGTAAATTTCTTTCTCACCCCAAAGTCATTGAATATATCAACTCTGTTGCTCAAAAATCCGGCTTCCAATCAGCCATTATTCCTTTTAAACCTTCGGCAAAAATTGACTTTTTGTGTCACCAACACCACTGGCTAAAAATCTCCAACCCCAGCCACTTAAATCGTGACCTTGAAGACAAAATCAAATTCGCTCAACTCTGCGACCAACACCATCTACCCACCATTCCTCACCTAATCTCATCATTTAATCAATCACAGTTTGTTCAAGCTCAGCAACAGTTAGGACCCAAATTAGTAATTCAGACTCATTTTGGCTGGGCAGGAAACAGTACTCACTTGGCGGATAACTGGGAAGATATCAGCTCCATTATCCCAGCCAACACCATAGTAAAAATTTCTCCTTACTTAGATGGCTATACCCTCCTAAACAACTGTTGCCTGACCAAATACGGTCTAATTCAAAGCCCTCCGGCCCTTCAATACACTGGTCTTAAGGCTCTCACCATCAACCCTTTCACTACTGTTGGCCGACAATGGCCCTCAACCGCCCCCTCTAATATTGAAAATCAAATCTCCACCATCACCACCGACTTCTCAGCCATACTTGCCTCGCAAAATTATTCCGGTTACTTTGGTCTGGATTTTTTTATCCACCAAAATCAAGCCTATTTACTCGAATGCAACCCCAGGTTAACCGCTTCTTTTGCCTTTTATCATCAAATTGAGCTCAACCACAATTTAAATTCCTTATTATATTTTCATCTTGCCAGCTTTCTCAACTTGGATTTTTCAATCGATCCAAACAACGATCTAAAAAGATATCAAAACACCCAACTCACCGGTTCCGAAATTACCCTCAAAGACAGTCATAGCGTTACCATCAAAAAATATCACGATTTTACTCGTTTTAGCTCATCACCCGACAACGTCACTATCCCCCCAGAAATTCTTAATCACGTCCAATGAATTCAAAATTATCCTCCCCGCCATCACCCCTAATTGGCACTGTAGTTAGTCTAATTATTATTGGGCTTATCTTCATCTCCCTTTCCACTCTCTCCGAAGCCAGCACCACTATTGGCGATAAATATTTTTTTCTAAAAAAACAAACCATGTGGCTGGGGGTTGGTTTTGTTTTATTTTTGATATTTTCAAAAATCAATTTGGCCATCATTCAAAAATTTTCCAAATATTTATATTGGGCATCAATATTTTTTTTAATCGCCGTTCTAATTCCAAAAATTGGTAATTCCGCCCTCGGAGCCAGAAGATGGTTGGATATCGGCATCATCAACATTCAGCCCTCAGAAATTGTCAAATTTACTTCTATCATCTATTTTTCGGCTCTATTTTCCGGCTCACAAAACCGGACTCTAAAATCTCTACTAATCTATTTAGGTATTCCTTTTATCTTGATTATTCTTGAACCTAACTTAAGCACTGCCATTTTAGTCTCTGCCATTGTTATTTCTATTTACTACCTTTCCGGAGGTGAAATCATATCCCTATTCAAGCTCTTCGCCATTGGAGTCACAGCCACCTTCATTTTAATTTTCATTTCTCCTTATCGTCTGGCTCGCTTCCAAACACTTTTACATCCCATGGAAAATGAAACCTCATCTTCATATCATCGAAATCAAATAATCTTAGCCATCTCTTCCGGTGGATTCTTTGGTAAAGGTTTTGCCAACTCTGATCAAAAATATCGCTATTTACCAAAAATATCAACCGATTCAATCTTCGCCGTTATCGGTGAAGAAACCGGCTTTATTGGTATCACCACCGTTTTTCTAATCTATTTGGTTTTAATCAATCACCTGTTTCGCTTGTCACAATCAACTCCGGATCATTTTTACTCTCTTCTCACTTCAGGCATTGCCTGCTGGATATCCTACCAATGCTTGATTAACCTCTCTGCCTCATCTGCCCTCATCCCTCTGACTGGCATTCCCTTACCCTTTATCTCCTATGGAGGCTCATCTCTAGTCACCCTGCTTTCGGCAGTCGGAATTATTCGAAATATCGAAATTAATTATTCTGGCTTGGTATACTCTGATCATGACCGCCAAAAAATTAACCATCGTCATCACCGGATCTCATCACACCCCCGCAATTGAACTAATCAAACAACTTCGAAATGACCGTTTGGTAAATTGGCATATCGAATATATCGCCCAAATATTCCCCCACGAGACCCACATCAACAACACCATTGTCAGCAAACTCCAGGTTCCTTTTCACAACCTTGATAGTGGAAAATATGATCGACGCTGGCTTCCTAATACTCTTCGAGGCATCCCAGTTACTTTATTGGCCATTATAAAAGCCTACCGCTTACTAAAAAATCTTAAACCCAATATCATTGTCTCTTTTGGAGGTTACGTGTCCGTCCCGGTCATTTTTGCCTCATGGCTTAGGCATATTCCCTCAATTACTCACGAACAAACCTCTACCATCAGCTTGGCCACCAAAATAAATGGCCTGTTTGTCCGTAAAGTGGCCTTGTCATTTCCAATTGCCAAATACAAAAACAAAACTGTCGTTACCGGCAATCTCCTTCGCTCAGAAATTTACAGTAAAGAATCAATTTTGTATCAAAAATTAGATACCTCCATCGCTACCCATCCTCTAATCTATATCACCGGAGGCAGCCAAGGCTCTCGTCTAATTAACAACATTATCAACCAAGCCATTCCCTCTCTAAACGACAAATACACAATTATTCACTCACTTGGAAATCTGGACTCATTCCCCACTTTTTCGACTAAAAATTATTATCCCACCAACTATATAAATCTTGATGATATTGGTTGGGTTTTAAATAACGCCCAAATTATCGTCAGCCGATCCGGAGCCAACATCTGCCAAGAAATTGTAGCTCTACACAAAAAATCCATCCTCATTCCACTACCCATCAGTCAGCAAAATGAACAATTGTTAAACGCCCGTTGGGTTCAAAAACACCTCCCCGCTAGCACCTTTATTATCAAAAATAACCAGCTGACAGTCAAAGTCTTACTCAACTCCATTACCAAGTTAGTCAATACCCCCAACCCCACCTTCGAGGTCACTCCTCAAACAAATCACCGGTTACTTCAATTAATTCATGAAATTATTTAAAATCATCATTCCCATAACCGGGTTACTTCTGGTAGTAATTGCCACCATCTGGATTTCAACCTCCCGGTTAGTCACCAGATTAAATCCCGACTCCATCAACAATGAAAAATTAAACCAAATTCATTTCTTGCTATCCACCAGTCTTATCAATCCGGTTCAATTTACCTACGATCTATCCAATCGCCAAATATCTTTTTTTATTGTCGAAAATCCCTCTCAGCCAATTAAAGTAATTCTTTCGACTGACAAAAATCTATACCAACAAGTTAGTTCCTTCCAAAAATTACTCAAAATCGTTAAAATGAACCATCAACAAGTCAGGATTATCGATTTAAGCCTCAACCACCCCTATGCAACATTCGAAAATAATTAGCGGCATCGATATTGGCACCTCTAAGATAACAACTATTATTGGTCAATATTTTGATAATGAAGAAAGATTAAATGTAGTGGCAGTATCTTCAATCCCGGCTGCCGGATTTCGAAAAGGTCAAATAATCAACCTCGATTTGGCCTCAAAAACCATCATCCAAAGCATCGAATCAGCCGAAAGAATGGCAGGTTTTCAAATTAATGATGCCATGGTCTCGCTGGCTGCCGTCCATATTGAATCTCTCAATTCTCATGGCGTTGTCGCTGTCAGCAACTCCAATGGTGAAATTTCATCCACCGATATCGATCGGGTAATCGAAGCCGCCAAGGCAGTTGCCCTCCCTACTGGAAAAGAAATTATCCATGTCATTCCTCGTAAATATACTGTTGATGGGCAAGAGGGAGTCGTCGATCCCATCGGCATGAACGGTGTTCGGCTTGAATTGGAATGTCATTTAATCTTATCGTCCAGTTCTTCTGATAAAAACCTCCACAAGTGTCTGGACGAAGTTGGCATCAAATTTGCCAACCCCACATACTCAGGCCTAACCACAGCCATTGCCTCATTAACGGAAACAGAAAAAGATCTCGGCGTTGTCTTAATTGATATTGGTGGCACAATCACTACTTTAACCATTTTCACCGAGGGATACCCCTGTTATTCAGCTGTTATTCCCATTGGTGGCAACAATATAACCAACGACATTGCCATTGGTCTTCGACTGTCCATCGAAGATGCCGATAAAGTAAAACTGAGATTAAACAAAATCAGTGAAAATAAAAAATTTGAAGATGAAATCGAATTATCCCAATTCGGGATTGTCAGTGATGACAAAAAATTTCTATCCTTCCAAACCACAGTCAATGGAATTATCAATCCTCGTCTTGAAGAAATATTTACCATCATTCTTCAGCATCTCGAATTAAGTTCCTACTATCACCAAATTCCAGCCGGCTTAGTTATCACCGGCGGAGGTTCACAAACCATTAATCTCAAGGAAACCTGCTCACGCACCATTCCTCTCCCTGTAAGAATAGCCAATCCCCCCAAAGTCGGGGGAATAGTTGATGAAATCTTAAATCCAGCCTATACCAGTTCCATCGGACTTCTACTCTACTCCCTAGAAGAGAAAAAAAAGACCGGGTTTGTTTCTGATAAAAAAAATAAAATCTCACTAAACGGCGTTTTTGGAAAAATTAAAAATTTACTCCAACCGCTTTTACCTTAAATCATGGCTTTAATTAAAACCCTAGCTGGTCAATTCGCTCGGATAAAAGTTATCGGGGTTGGTGGCGGTGGCAACAATGCAATCAACTCCATGATTAGTGGAGATAATATCCGCGGTGTCGACTTTATCGCCGTCAACACCGATTCTCAGGCTCTTCTCAACTCCATGGCCACAATTAAACTCCAAATAGGGGAGAAATTAACCAAGGGACTCGGAGCTGGAGGTAATCCCCAAACCGGGCAACAAGCCGCTGAAGAATCGAAAGAAAGAATCAAAGAAATTCTTGAAGGAACCGACATGGTGTTTATCACCGGTGGCATGGGTGGAGGCACCTGTACCGGAGCAGCTCCAATAATAGCCGAGATTGCTAAAAAAGAGCTTGGAATTTTAACCATTGCCGTAGTTACCAAACCATTTTTATTCGAAGGCACTCGGCGAATGACAAATGCCGAAGAGGGGATTCGTCGACTCAAAGAAAATATCGACACTCTGGTGGTCATCCCAAATCAAAAAGTCATGGATGTTGTCAATAGCAAAGTGACTCTGCTGGAAGCCTTTAAAATTGCCGATTCGGTCCTAAATAAGGGAACAAAAGCTATTGCCGATCTAATCACAGTTCCTGGCCTAATCAATCTTGACTTCGCCGACATTCGGGCTGTCATGTCAAATGCCGGTTCTGCTCTAATGGGTGTGGGTGAGGCTGAAGGTGACAATAAAGCCAAAAATGCCGTTGAAGCCGCCATCGATTCGCCATTAATCGAGATAAATATTGAAGGAGCCAGAGGGGTTTTGATCAACGTTACCGGCGGCCCCGACTTAACCATGGCCGAAATCGAAGAAGCCGCCAAAACCATCACCGAACACGCCGCCCCGGATGCCAATATTATTTTTGGAGCCACCATCGACAATGACTTAAAAAATAAAATCAAAATCACCGTCATTGCCACTGGTTTTGACCCGGGCCGTCAACATTTTTATCAGGTCAAAAAACCCACTGTTGTCAACCAGCCACCTCTAACTCAACCACCTGCCAACGAAACACTACCCACCGAAACCCCTCTCTCTCCCCAGCTTTCAAATCTTCTTGATGATCAGGAAATACCCGCAGGTATCGACATTGTCGACGAATTTGATATCCCAGCTTTTCTTCGAAAAAACAAATGATGATCTTCTAATCACCCCCTTGTTATTCACCAATCCAAACAATTCCAAGTCATCGGGGATTCAATCGTATATAATTCACCTATGTCATACCAGGAACTTCCCGACAATCCAGACTTTTCTCAACTAGAAAAATCCACTCTTGAATGGTGGCAAAAAAATGATCTGGTCAGCCTATATCTTCACCAAAACGATTCATCAGAAAAAATTTTTTCTTTCATTGATGGTCCTATCACCGCCAACAATCCGATGGGTGTTCACCACGCTCGTGGCCGAACCCTCAAAGACGTTTTTCAGCGTTTTAAAAATGCCCAAGGTTATGCCCAAAGATTTCAAAATGGTTTTGACTGCCAGGGACTGTGGGTAGAAGTTGAAGTCGAAAAAGAAGCTGGCTTCAATTCAAAAAAAGATATTTTAAACTATGGTCTGGAAAATTTTACCAATGCTTGTCTGGCCAGAGTCGATAAATTTTCCAAAATTCAATCCGAACAGTCTCAGCGCCTGGGGATGTTTATGGATTGGGACAATTCTTATTACACCAATTCTCAAACCAACAATTTATACATCTGGCATTTCCTAAAAACCGTCCACCAAAAAGGCTGGCTCATCAAAAAGAAAAGTGCCACCACCTGGTGTCCTCGCTGTGAAACCGGTCTCTCTCAGCATGAACAAGCCGATGGCTATCAAATGGATACCGACACTTCGGTTTATTTAAAATTTAAATTAAAAAATCGCCCAGACGAATATATTTTGGCTTGGACCACTACCCCCTGGACTCTCTCCGCCAATGTTCTTCTGGCTATTAATACCGATTTTGAATATGTCAAAGTCAAAAATGAAGATCAAATCTTATATCTGGCCAAAGTTGCCGCCGACAGATTAGGCCTAACTGATTATGAAAGCATCAACGCTTCTTCACTTCTAAATCTGGAATATGAATCCCTTTACAATATTCCCGCTCAAACAGATATCAAACACTACGTCACCAATTGGGATCAAGTCAACCCCATCGAAGGGACTGGTGTCGTCCATATTGCCCCCGGCTGTGGTCAGGAAGATTTTGAACTTGGCAAAAAACTTCAAAGCGACATGCTTGCCCCCCTCGACCCCAGTGGCATTTTTTTACCTGGATATGGAGAATTAACCGGACTCTACGCCCACAAAGTAAACGACTTAGTTTTTGAATACCTAAAATCTAAAAATTTATTATTCAAAACCGAAGCCATTACCCACCGCTACCCTCACTGCTGGCGGTGTAAAACCAAATGTCTATTTCGCCTCGAAGACTCCTGGTTTATCAAATCCGATGAAATCAGACCTCTTCTCAAAGAAGCTACCAAAAAAGTCTCTTGGCATCCAAAATTTACTGGTCGTCGCATGCAAAACTGGCTCGACTCCATGGAAGACTGGATGATTAATCGTAAACGCTTTTACGGCCTAGCCCTACCTTTTTACGAGTGTTCCTGTGGTGAATTAACTGTCATTGGCTCCAAAGAAGAATTATTACAACAGGCTATTCACCCCGAGCTGGTCGAAAAATTACCCTCATTTCACCGCCCCTGGATTGATGACATAGAAATAAAATGTCCAAAATGTGGTCAAAGTGTCAAACGAATCCCTGATGTTGGCGATGTCTGGCTTGATGCCGGAGTCGTTCCTTTTTCTACCCTCAAGTATCTTGAGGACAAATCATATTGGCAAAAATGGTTCCCGGCCGACATGGTTTTAGAAATGACCGAGCAAGTTCGGCTCTGGTTTTACTCCATGCTCTTCTTCAGTGTCACCTTAGAAGGGGAGCCACCATATAAAAATGTGGTTACCCATGGTGAAGTTCGCGATGAAAAAGGTGAAAAAATGAGTAAAACCAAGAAAAATGGTATTCCCTACAACGATGCCATCGACAAAATGGGAGCCGATCCGATGCGCTGGCTCTATTGTCAGCAAAAAGCCTTTGCTAGTGTCAATTTTGGCTACAATATTGCCGATCAAGTCAAGCGCGATTTTCTGTTAATTCTATGGAATTCCTATCGCTTTTTTATTCAACACGCCAATTTAACAGACCAATCAAATCCCTCGGCTTATAATCCCCAGTCTGCCACCAATATCATGGATATCTGGATAGTCTCCCGACTCCACCAAACCATCGACTCAGTCACTTCTGATTTAGATAAATATCGTTCCAATCGAGCCACGTCGACTATCCAAAACTTTCTCTCCGATCTCTCAACTTGGTACATCCGTCGTAACCGTGATCGTAGCGACAATAGTGACCTTCTCCACTACGTCTTTGAAACTTTTTTCAGACTAATTGCTCCCTTCACTCCTTTTATTTCTGAGTATCTCTATCAGAACCTAATTCAGAATAATTACCAAGCCAACAAATCCATCCATCTCCAATCCTGGCCGATAGCCGACAAGTCACTTATTAATGAAACTCTCAATCAGCAAATGCCTCAAGTCAGAGACTTTTGTCAAATTATTCATGGTCAGCGACAAGCCTCCGCTTTAAAAATTAGGCAACCCCTAGCTCAAGTAGTAATCAATACCCCCAACCCGATTATTGACCCACAGTTGATAGAAATTATCCGCCAAGAAACCAATATAAAAGAAGTGGTATTTGTCAAAAATCCCGCCAACAGTATTCAGCTGGATACCAATCTAACCCCGGAACTTATCGCTGAAGGTGAATATCGCGACCTGGTCAGAAGCATTCAGGTTCTCAGAAAAAACCAAGGATTAAAGCTAACGGATGTCATTATTATCCACTCACCCTCATGGCCTCAAATATTTGAAAAAGAAATCTTGTCAAAAACAGTCGCCTCTTCTATCGATAAATCCGCCTCTTTATCAATAGAACTATCAGTCGATGTCAAAAAGTAGCATTCTACCCATTGCCATTAGTATTTTGGTTCTATTTTCTTTTAACATCCTCATGCTTAGTTCAGTCGGCCCCTCTTCCCTTCCTCGCCAACTTCTATCCTGGGGCATCGGCATTTTCCTCTTTTTTGTTGGTAGCCAAATTAATCCCAAGCAACTCACCAGCTCCCGCTGGTTAATCTTTATTTTTTCATGTCTTATCCTAATTGCTCCGATTCTGCTAAACAATATCACCCGAGGTTCACGCCGATGGCTCGACATTGGCCCGGTTTCAATTCAACCTTCAGAGGTAGTCAAGCCTCTACTGATGATTTTTTTATCAATCTCCCAGCATCCAGTATTTCACCTCATCCCGGTCACCATTATTATGGCCCAACCCGATTTAGGTAGTGCCATCACCGTTCTTTTATTAATTACTCCGATTGTAATTTTTAACCGTAAAATACGAATTATATTTATAATATTATTTCTTCTGGGGGTGGCCTCTTCCCCTTTAATTTGGAGTCATGTACTCCATGATTACCAAAAAAACAGAATAATAAACTTCCTCAATCCCCAAAATGATCCATTGGGAAAAGGATACAATGTCATCCAATCAAAAATAGCCATTGGCTCAGGCGGATTTTTTGGAAAGGGATATCGCCAAGGAAGCCAAGGTCAACTACTATTTTTACCAGAAAAACATACCGACTTTATGTTTGCTGCCACCGCCGAGGAACTCGGGCTTCTGGGTGTAACTATTATCTTAATTGCCTATTTTACCATCATAATTACCTTAATTCGCAAGGCTTTCTCCACTCCAAACAATCAACCATTATTTATTTTTACCCTGGGAGTAGCCATCCAAATTTGGGCTCAAGCCTTTATCAATATTGGCATGAATGTCGGTCTACTTCCGGTCACTGGCATTCCTCTGCCTTTTTTGTCTCTGGGGGGGTCATCAATCATGGCTCTCCTATTTTCAATTGGAATTGTTTATTCATCCTAAAAATTACATTAAATAGGCCAATAATCACCATCTTTTTTGTAAAAAACCTGTGATATAATCCTAAGATATGAAATACGCCATTATTGCCATTTCCGGCTCACAATTCAAGATTGAGGAAAATCAGACCATTACCATCGACAAAATCGAAGGCAACAAGGGTGATAAATTATCTACTGACCAAGTATTGTTAATCGCTGATGGTGACAAGGTAACCGTCGGCACCCCCACCATAAAGGGTTCCTCAGTTGATTATGAAATTGTTAACAATTATCAGGGCGACAAGCTTTTGATTACCAAATACAAATCAAAATCCCGTTATCGTCGACGAATGGGTTTTAGAGCTCAATTAACCGATATTATTATTACCAAAATTAACAGCTAAATATGGCGCATACCAAATCACAGGGAAAAACTAATCAAAAGTCCAATCGTCCCGGGCAAAGAAGGGGAGTCAAAGTCTTTGGTGGACAAGCCATTGATGTCGGTCAAATTATTATCCGCCAAGTCGGATCTTCTTTTCATGCCGGTCCCGGCACCAAAACTGGTAAAGACTACACAATTTATTCCATGAGACCAGGAGTGGTCAAATTTTTTCAAAAACTAGGTAAAAAAATTGTTTCAGTCGTCAAAGCCTAACCACTTGACCCTTTTTGTCACACTTCTACCCGCTTTTTTCACAATCACTTTCATAGTATCTTTATATTATGAAAGATGTTTCCCAAATCCCTACCAATCAGCTTGAACCAAACCCTCTTCAGCCTCGTGGCATAATTAATCCCGAATCAATCTCAGAGCTAATTGAATCCATCAAAGAACATGGAATCCTTGAGCCATTAATTGTCGCCAAAACTCCGGCCGGATTTCAAATAATTGCCGGCGAACGACGATGGCGCTCTGCCCGTTTCCTTAAACTGCCCTATGTACCCTGTATCGTCAAAGAAACTACCCCCCAACAAATGCTGGAAATGGCCATTGTGGAAAACGTCCAGCGAAAGGACCTCAACCCCATCGAAAGAGCCAAAGCCTTTCTTCGCTTAAAAGAAGAATTTCATTTAGAGAATCCCGCCATTGCCAAAAAAGTCAGCAAAAGTATCCCCTATGTGATTAATGTTCTGCGATTATTAACACTTCCCGATGCTCTAAAAGATGGCTTACTTTCCGGGTTAATTACCGAAGGCCATGCCCGCGCCTTGGTTGGCATTGGCGATACTCGCCTGATGATTGAAGCCTACAAAATAGTCTTAAAAGAAAAAGCTTCTGTTCGCCGGGCCGAAGATATCGCCCGAAGAATGAGGAAAAAAATTGAAGAAGGAACCGTACCCATCACCAAAGAAAATCTGCCTCAATTCTTAAAATCAAAATTGGATAACATTAGCACCGATTTCGAATCTGCCTTTGGCGATAAAACAACCAAAATTAAGATTAATCAAACCAATGTTTTAACCCGGGTAACCTTCCAGTTTCGCGGCCAAATAGAACATCGATATGAAAACCTTCGCAGTCTTTACAAATACGTTTGCAACAAAGATCTACCAACCGAAGATTCAGGTAATGATTCTAAAAAGTGATCTTGGGAACTACTCTAATTGATTGAACTGGCCAATATATAAAAAAGGCTTTTCCGACTATCAAATCTTTTTTTATGGTTCCAAATTCTCGACCATCTCTTGAGTGCGACCGATTGTCACCAAAACACAAATAGTGACCCGCCGGCACCACTCGCTCCACCCCTTCCTGAGCAAAACTTCCCGCCTCACTCACAAAACTATCTGGTAAAAATTTCTGATCTAACAGTTGTCCGTTTAAATACACTTTCCCTTCTTTCACCATTACTCTGTCACCGGGAATACCTATCACTCGTTTAATATATTCACATTCTTCCTCGGCGCATGGCTCACTCGGAGGTGCCTTAAAAACCACCACGTCACCTCGTTTGGGATCACCAAATTGATAAGACAATTTATCTGTCAACAAAAACTCACCATTAACAAAATTTGGCAACATTGAATTACCCTTCACTTCATTAGGTTGAGCCACAAATAAGTACAGCAACACAAACACCGATAATGCCAATACAATCGATTGAATAAAATCAAGAATCACCATCCCTATGGAAAAACCTGACTGGTCTAACATTTTTTCATTCCTCATATCCACCAGTTTATTATTTTCTCTGCATAAGTACAATCACTTAATCCTAATTTGATATAATTTATTCACTTTTACGGTTGTTTAGCTCAGTTGGTTAGAGCGCATCATTCACATTGATGAGGTCGGAGGTTCGAGTCCTCTAACAACCACCCCGTTGGTAAAAATATAAAATCCGCTATTATATAACCAAGATGATCAAGTATTGGACCCTATCCTGTCTGTTGTTAATCCTATCTTTTGGAATCTTAATCTATCCCAACCTTCCGCAATATATTTCATACGCCGACAATATTGATCCCCAATCAATCAGTCATAACTTTGATCCCGATGGTCAAATTGCCATTTTTAATAACCAACCACTACCGGCCATAAAACCATTACCACCATCAGTTGATCAAATATTAGGCGACACCACCGTCTCCTCAAAAAAAATCGAGGTTGATCTCACCAACCAGCGACTTTATGCCTATGAAAATGGTCAATTAATTTACAATTTCCTAATTTCTTCCGGCACCTGGAATCGAACTCCCACTGGCACTTTCTACATCTGGATCAAGGTTAGATCACAAAAAATGTCAGGTGGCTCAAAAGAACTCGGTACTTATTATTATTTACCCAACGTTCCGTATATCATGTTTTTTTACAATGACCAGGTCAAAAAACAAACCGGATATAGTCTTCATGGCACCTATTGGCACAATAACTTTGGAGTTCCTATGTCCCACGGCTGTATCAATATGAAAACCGAAGAAGTGGCTCAGGTTTATGGTTGGGCCGAAGTTGGCACTCCCATCACCATTTACGGCAAATATCAACCAAAAACAGTCTCAAAAGTTGCCAAGCCTCAAACCTGACCACCAGACCAGCCCACCCATCTTTCTGGCTATCTCTAGCTTTGCCATCGCCCCTGAATAATTACTCTTGACGATTAAGTCTTGAGCCTCAACTAGTTTGGTTTCAAATAATTGATAATTAATCGCCCCAAAAACTGATAATTTAATATTTTTTTGTCGATTAATTTGGGTCGTTTTGTCATAAAGATTTTTTTCTTGCCACACCATCCGATATAAATTACCAGCGGTGTTTTTAGTTCCATATTTATTTTCAATCATCATAATGCTCTCCAGATTATCAAAAATCCTATTTGTAATTGGCAGTTCTTTTGTCCAGCCTCGATACAAAGTTATCATCTCCAAAATTATTTTTGCCTCCCGCCTTTTAGTTGCATTCATAGCTAGTTTCAGCACCGCCAAACCACTCCCCTTCGTCTGTAATTCGGCAATATCACTTGATATTAGGCCATAAAGATAGTCCAAATTTGCCGTCTTTTTCTCCACCAAATCCGAGTTCATATTAATGCTTAAATTATCAATCTGATTTAGTCGTGTTTTTCCCTCAAAATATCTCCAGCTATTTTGTTTGTCCGAATTACCCACCACCAGATGATATATCCCCTCACTCAAACCAGTCAGCCTAACCTCACACACTGAATAGTTTCCTTCAATCACCACAAAGCCCATTTCATCCGAGTTAATCCATTCACCACCACATCTAACCTCCATTCGAACCGGTGATCCGATATAAAAAATCAATTTATTTTTCCAAATAGCCACCGGAATGTCGGCCTCAGTTACCCCCAATCCCAGTTGCATCACCACATTGTTTACCAGCCTATCTGGCAGGTCACCATGATTAGACGTTACTTCAACTGAATCATCACCCACAAAACCAGCACTTGTTTTTAATACGGTTTCATCACCATCGCCAAAAGCGTAATTTATAGGTCTACCTTCTGGCCACATCCCCAAAGCCTCATCGGTTAATTTCCTTTTACCCAAATTAATCCATTCACGAGTCCCAAAACCTACTCCCACCATGGCCGTCAATTTATCAAATATCGGACTGACAGTTTCGTTTTTTGACAGCAAATAGTCGTTTCGTATCGCCATAGCCAGATTCGAGATCGTCATCCCGTTCATCTTTAAAAAATTATCAGTCGGAATAAGATCCTTAAGAATTGGGGCATAACTTCTAATAGTTTCCAAATTGGTCTGTCTATTTCGCTTTTGCAATTGCAACAAAATATTCAAAGCAATTGTTGAAAAGCTCGGCTGGTCAGAAATCACTGCTCCATTCCAAGCCTCATAGGCCCCCAAGGCGCCGTGATGTGGACTACCCAGACTAATTATTTCTCCCATTCTTAAATCACCACCATTCTTTTGCGCCCAGATTCTAGCCACCACACCTCCCAAACTATGTCCCACCATATATACCTTTTCTCCGGTACCAACCTTTTCTTCAACAAAGTTGTCCAACTTTTCCACTATTTGTTCCAAGGGCTTTCTCCAATCATAATTCCAAATAAAATAATCGCTGTTTCTTATCAATCCATTTTTCTCGAGTACTCTGGCCATCAAGTCGTAATTATGAACAAATGGTGTCATTGACCATTGGTTATCAGCCACCGGGTTATTCAACACTATTGCCTCCGGGTTCCAACTTGCTCCCAATCCGGGGATAATTATTATTTTCCTTCTTGGAGTCGGTGTCGCAGTTGGGGTTGGGGTCAAAGTAGGGGATGGAGTCAATGTTGGAGTTGGGGTTAACGTTGGAGTTGGCGTTGGAGTCGATGTAGGTGTGGGGGTTTGAGTTGAGGTGGGTTCCACAATTGCCGTTGGTGTCGCCGTTGGGGTTAATCCATCATCCAGGCTCGATAATTTTACGTAATCAATATCAAGAAATGACCAGTCAGACCCGCCACCTCCTACTCTATTCCCAAACCAAATACTTTGTGGATTACACTGGATACCAACAGTGGTAAACAAAGGGTCACCATTGATTAGTCGATCAATATACATGCTATAAACTCCACTGACTTTCTCTAAAGTGAACGTATGCCAGACATTAACCCCTAAAGTTACTCCTATTGAAACTCGACCTCGTAACGTGTCCGCATAGGTAAAATCAAGACAAGATCCCTGATAAGACTTATTAAAATTTGTGTAATTAAACACGGCTCCTTCCGTTAAGTCATTCCAAATTCCAAACTCATAAAAATTTAACCTACCACCCAAAAAACCAATTCCAAAACCATCACCCATGTAACCAACTTTTGGATACCTAAATACAATGTCTAGTCGGTAATCCTTATCTGAAGGAAAAATTAAATTATTACTAAAGACATACGGAAATAATTCTCCACCACTTTCCAAGGACATTATTCCGTCGTGAATTGAAACATTTCCACCTTGTGAGGCATAAGTCCAAGTCCCCAGATCTTCTGTATTAAAATTATCAAATAATAAATCTGTCGCGTAAACTTTTGGAACAATAGATATAATTATTAAGAATAGGGCCTGAATAAATATAATATGTAATTTATCTAACATAATTAATAATAAAACAAAATAAAAAAAATGAAAATATCCATATTCCATAACCTAGAGCCTGGAGGAGGACTTAATTACCTTATTGAGACAACAAAATACTTACACAAAACAAATCAGATAGATATTTATAGCTTTAAAAACAATCTCCCCGCTAAAATCTATGATAATTATTTCCAAATCAAATTATCAAAAACAAATAATATTTTTTCACACATTCTACAAATATTATTTGAGTTAAGACAAAAAAACAGACTCATTTCAAATTTAATTAAACAGGGCAACTATCAACTAAATATAATTTACCCTTGCCTATTAACTCAGGCACCTTATCTTCTTAACTATCTTGATCCCCAAAAAACAATATATATATTTAATGAGCCAAAAAGAGAATTTTATGAACCAACTAGCTACAACTATTTTTCTATCAGTTCCACCATTAAAAGATTTCTTCGCCTGTTCATCAAATATATCGATCTTCATAATTGCAACTCAGCAAAACATATCATATCTAATTCAAATTACTCATCAGGCATTTTGAGAAAAATCTATAATAAAAAATCTACGGTAATATACCCTGGACTCAAATTTATAAAGCCAAAAAAAATTAAAATACAAAATACCAAGAAAATTATTAGTATTGGAGTTCTTTCAAAAATTAAAGGTCACGATTTTTCAATCAAACAACTTAGCGGGATATGCAGTGAGTTGACAATAATTGGACGCACTAGTAACGAAGAAAGTTATTTGCACGATCTAGCAAAGAAAAATAATATCAAACTAAACATAATTTCAACCGAAAATGACAAAATTAAGAAAAAAATTCTTAAAGAACATTCGATATATCTATCAAATTCTATAAAAGAACCTTTTGGGATAGCCACCCTAGAAGCCTGCGAGGAGGATCTTTTTGTTATAGGAAAAAGAGAAGGTGGGACAGAAGAAATTATTCACACTGGAGTAAATGGTATTTTATATCCATCTAATCTAATAAAGGCTAGAAATACACTTAAATCGATAATTAATAAAAAGACATTATCAATAAACAAAATTACCAAAATCGATTGGTCACACACAACTGATAAAATACTTAAGTATTACCGATATAAAATCAAACATGAACCCACAGAATAAAGATAACCAGCGCGTCTCCCTTCTTCTTCTCACTCACAACGAAGAGGAGAACATCAAAAAGCACTTCAATTGGCTTGCCAAATGCCCTGTAATCAATGAAATCGTCGTTGTCGATGACAATTCCACCGACAAAACCAAAGATATTCTTATGTCCCTAAAAAATCCGGAGTTATCAATTAATTTCCACAGCCGGGGATTAAACTCCGATTTTTCAGCCCAAAGGCAATTTGCCATCTCCAAAACCAAAAATGATTGGGTTTTTTGGCTCGATGCAGATGAAGTCCCAGAACCAAAGTTAATTGATTTTCTCAACCATCTCGATTTCTCTTCACTATCAAATTATGCTTTTTATCGCGATGACACCTTTTTGGGCTCCAAATTAAAGCACGGCGAAACCGCCACTCAGCTGTTCACCCGCTTATTAAACAAAAACCAAGGTAAATTCACTGGTCGTGTTCATGAAATTTGGGAATCATCTCTCCCCACCATCAACACTCAAACCCATCTCCGGCACTATTCTCATCATACTCTCAAGTCATTCTTCCAAAAAATTGATCAATATACCACCATCCGTTCTCAGGAATTATTTGACCAAAAGGTAACTGTCAATACTTTTCAGATTATTAGCTACCCTATAGGCAAATTTATTGTCGACTATGTTTTCAAGCTCGGAATTCTTGATTCCACCCCCGGAATTATCTTTGCTCTGGGCATGAGCTTTCATTCATTTCTGGTTAGGGCAAAACTATGGCATTTATATCATCCCTAGTTCTTTATTTAATCGCCTCATCTTTTACATTTGGCCAATTATTTCGCCTTAATATCAATAATATCGATTTCCCCCTAATTGATATCTTGATCGTTATATTGGCAATCATCAATATATATCAACACTTCAAATCCCATACCCTTAAGTTAGATCATCATCCTTGGATCTACTTTCTTCTTCTGTCCTGGATCCTACTAGCCATCAATCTTTGGTTTCGCCAATTATCTCCCCTCATCCCGCTTTTGTACCTCATTCGCCTCTCCGGGTTACTAACCCTTTTAATCTGGCCTCCTATTATCCCCGCTAAACCTCGTTTTCATCAGTTTTTACAGTTAGCCATTATTTCCAATCTTATTTTTGGATTGATTCAATACTTTTTTTGGCCAGATTTCACCTATTTTAGTTCTCTTAATTGGGATCCACATCTTTATCGACTGGTCAGCACTTTTTTTGACCCCACCTTTACCGCCCTAATTTATTTACTTTTTATACTCAATCTTTATTTTTCCAAAACCAAGCTTAGTTTTACCAAGTTCTTGCTTCTTTTTATTACCTATCTCGCTTTCAGCCTTACTTACAGTCGATCTGCCTATCTCTCTTTTATTGTTACTTTCGCCTATATCTCCTTCGTCAAAAAAAATAAGATCATCTTTTTTATTAGCCTTATTTTGATATCCACTTCAGTTTTTCTCCTCCCTCGTCTTCCCGGAGAAGGCACCAAACTCGAGCGCACATCATCGATCAAGGCCAAAATAATCAACTATCAGCAAGGTGTCCGTTTATTTATTCAATCACCAATTATTGGCTATGGTTACAATACTTTAGGAGCAATCAGATCCGATATCAACCCCAACTCTCATGCCAACTACGGATTTGACTCCAGCTTACTAACCATTCTGGTCACAAATGGTATCTTTGGTTTTATTCTCTTCATTGCCGGACTGTTTAAATACTGGCACCATCACGATCTATATTATAAAGCGACATTAGTAGCTGTGTTATGTCACTCCCTATTCTCCAACTCACTTTTATACCCCTGGATCTTATTGTTTATTATCCTAACCTAAATATCGTAAACAATCGTTACTTTCTTTCGTACCTCATTCCCAGCCGGATCAGTTACCACAATCTCCAATTCATTCTTCCCAATTGATAACTGAACCTTAAGTTTGAAGTTTCCATTGTCATCCACCATTGCCAATCGGCCACTTATCGTCACACTCACTCCTTTTTCACTTGCCCCCAACACGGTGTAATCGGCACTATCAACCGATAAAGTATCAGTTTTTGGACTTTCCAAAATAATCTCTGGAGGTTGATCGTCAAAAATAACTTTTAATGGTTTTGTCAGCTCACTGCTTCCTCCCTTATCAGCCACCGCAATTGCGTTAAAAATATTTTCACCCGCCCCCAGATCAACATCAGGTATCACAAAATCACCCGATTCACTGGTTTTTACTTTAGACAAAGAGACATCGTTTTTCAGCAGTTCCACCGTCACCCCGGGATCAGCCACTCCTGATATAGAAATCCTACTCGAATTTGTCGCTTCAAACGGCAATATCAGTCTCGGAATCATTGGTGGTAATACTTTTTCAGCCACTTCATCATTTTTTTTATTTTTTGCTTCACCCAGCAAAATGGAGAACCTCACCAGCAAAGGCAAGCCAAAAACCACTATCAATCCAAACAGCAAAATCGTCAAAAGCCCCAGACCAATTGTCTTTTTACTAATATCATCATCACTATTTCTCAATAATCTTGATCGTTTAAATTCAGTCATATTTGTTAAGAGCCGAAGAGGGGAGTCGAACCCCTGACCCCGGCTTTACGAAAGCCATGCTCTACCAACTGAGCTACTTCGGCAATTGCCAGCTTCCTCTATTTTATACTACTTAGAGCGGCTAGAGGGAATCGGACCCTCGACTAATCCTTGGGAAGGATTCATTTTACCACTAAACCATAGCCGCAATTCCTGATTTTATCATTCGATTATCCTTTGGGTAAAATCAATCTCATTCCCACCTCAATCTGATTAGGATCAGTAATGATTTGCTTATTTTCCGACCATATCTTAGTCCAGGCAAAACCATCACCGTAGGTCGATAGCGCAATTTTCCACAAACTATCACCACTTTTTACCACCACTTCTCCGCCATCAGCTTTTACCGGAGTTTCTTTTGAAATTTGCACACCTCCCAAGTCAGGTATTATCAGTTTTTGTCCAATTACCAATGATCCGGGGGACTTCAAGCTATTAGCCTTAATCAATTCCACGTATTTATAACCATCCTGATATTGTAATTGAGCAATATTCCACAAACTATCACCTTTTTGAACCTCGTAAACACGGCTCAATTTTTCCTCAGAGGGGGTCACCCTAATCATTTCCTCTGACTTCTCAACGGAAGTTGTGGCAATACCCGGCACATCAATATTCCCTTTGTGTCTTCTGACATAGCCAACAATCAGGGTTGATACGGCCACCAACACTACCAGGCCAATAAACATACTCACCAGTTCTTCAGCTGGATTTAACCGCCTTGTGTTATCACTCATAATTAATCATTTGTCTAATAAAAAGCAGGTAGTCTACTTTATCGAATTACCATCCCATAGTCAATCGATTATTTCACCTCACCCCGATATTTTATTTCGTTTTCAATTCCTATTTGACCAATACCGACAAATTTATCAAGTTCTTTTGCAAACGCCGATAATATCCCATATTCAATCGAATAAATCCTTTGTTTTCCCTTAACAACACATTTAACCAACTTTGCTTTTCGCAATATCGCCAGATGATTAGACAACGTACTTTGTTTTATCTTAAAATTTGTCAGCAAGTCGCTAACACTCATTTCTTGATCATTTTTTAGTAATGTTATTATTAATCTCCGGTTC
>Ga0209800_10001035_pt1 | contig 33178 bp, 44 predicted proteins | sample Higcelweek8metaG_FD_187174 | JGI IMG/M metagenome (GOLD analysis project Ga0209800, IMG submission 187174) | Freshwater pond sediment microbial communities from the University of Edinburgh, under environmental carbon perturbations - High... | ecosystem: Environmental > Aquatic > Freshwater >...
CCTTGCGCATCTTTTTGAACGAATACTTTATCAATTTCCTTTTTAGCGTTAATTGCTTCAATTATTGCTCTAATCCCGAATATTTGGTTGTCTTTTTCCATGGCGCAAAGATAGGATTTTAGTTTGAATTTTAATTATTATGTTTTAATCACAGATTCGTGGATTTTTCATTGTTATTTTAATTTTTTTGACAATCTGCGAATCTGCGGTCGAATTACATCTTAAAAATTCGTTTTAAAACTAATATGCACGATTGAATTAGAAAGTTTTATAGCTTGGTCGCTTGTGCTTCCATTGGCATAAATCAAATTGAACAAGCCATTTTTGGTAAATAATCCAAATCCGAAACCTAAGCCTAAAAGTTTATCATCAATTGCTGCTGTTTTGTCTTGAAAATAACCGTAATCGGTTATGGAGTGAACATATAAATTCGGTGCGACTAAATAGCGATATTCTGCCATAATTCCGCTAAAAACATTCGCTTGTAAGCTATTTTCGTTAAAACCTCTAATTGAATTGATGCCTCCAAATCGAAACAACTCGTTAATTATATAATCATCACTTTGTAAGTAGTAGGATTGATTTTTTATGAGAATACTGTTTTTTTGATTCAATTCGAAATGATGACTAACTTCTAATTGTCCAAAAAACTGATTTGATTTTGTACTCGAAATGGTTCTGTTTCCAAGTCCAATTTTGGTAAAAACTTTTGTTCGTTCTGGAAAAATAAAATTGTCTTGAGAAAAAGTTACGTGTTCAAAACTCGAAGTCAAAAACGTATTGGTAAAATCATTCAAGCTAAACGAATTCGTATTTTGAATATCAACCGAAGTGGTTTTTTGATAACCAATATAAGCTTTGGTGTTGTACGAAAAATAGTAACCCAAATTCAAATCGGTAATCGTATTTTGAAATGTAGAATCTTGCTTAAAAATTCTCAAATTTGCTTTAATTCCGATGGGAGTTTTAAAAATATAAGGTAATTCGGTTCCTAAATTAAACGAAGTTTGTCTGTTGCCATCGTTTTTCCAATACAAATTGAATTTTTCGCCCGAATTCAAAATGTTCTGCAATTGCAAATCTAAATATCCGTTAAAGGTCAATTTGCTTTGGTCATCATTTGAAAACCCGATAAAACCATCAAATTTATTGGGTTTCGATTTTTCTAAATACACAAAAATTTTAGTGGAATCGGTTGTAAATAAAATTTCAGGATATTTCAGCTGACTCACAAATTGCAATTTATCAAACTCATCGTTTATCTGTTTTAAATTATCCTGATTAAAAGTCGCTTTTTTTGCTTTTTTCGTAATTGCTTTTTTAATTCCTGTTGGAAATTTATCGTAACCTACGATTACAATATCAGTAATATTTCTTTTCGAATTGAGTTTTAGTTGTAATTCAGAAAATAAATTATTGTCAATTTTTCGCTGATTAGTCAATTGCAAATTCGCTAGAGAATAACCTTTCTTTTCTAATAAAGCAATTTTACTTTTCATAAAATTCTCAACTTCATTCGTGGCGATAATCAAAGAATCATTTTCTAGTTGCAAGAGCGATTTTTCTTCCGCAGAAAGTTTACCTATATATATAGTGTTGTTTTTTATCGAATTTCCTAATTTGTATTTAAAGACAAAACTACTATCATTCACTTTTTTTTGTTCCAACAGTAGCCAATCAAAAAAACCTTGATTCGTTAACTTGCTTTCAAAACGTTTTTGTTCTTCTAAAAGTAAAGCAACCGAAGCGTGTTTAGATTCGTATTGTAAACTATCAATGGTTTTGTTTTCTGTTTCGGAAGTTCCTTCCATCTTTAAATAGAAGTTTTGCCCCAATGAAAATTGGAAGCAAAAAAACAGAATAAAACCCAAGAGTAATTTCATAGCAGTAAAGAAACGAAAAAAAGTAAAATAAATTTTATATCCAATTTGTCTTTCTGAACTTGTTTCAGAATCTAACGTAACAATTCTTAGGAATTTTTGTCTTTCTTTTTTGTAACTCAATACCAATCAAAACACTACAAAAAACAAATTGCATTGAAAATTAATAAATTATGATTTGGAAAGTAAAAAATAATTCCTACATTTGCAACCCCGTAAAAAGCGGGAATTTTAAACAGTAAAAATTTTTAGTATTTAATTATGCCAACAATTCAACAATTAGTAAGAACAGGGAGAACCCAAATAACTAAGAAGAGTAAATCGGCTGCTTTAGATTCTTGTCCTCAAAGAAGAGGTGTGTGTACTCGTGTTTACACAACAACTCCTAAAAAACCAAACTCAGCAATGAGAAAGGTGGCTAGGGTTCGTTTAACAAACGGTAACGAGGTGAATGCATACATTCCTGGAGAAGGTCACAATCTACAAGAGCACTCGATAGTATTAGTTAGAGGTGGAAGAGTAAAAGATTTACCAGGTGTACGTTACCACATCGTACGTGGAGCATTAGATACTGCGGGTGTTGCAGGAAGAACACAACGTAGATCTAAGTATGGGGCAAAACGTCCAAAACCAGGACAAGCACCTGCACCAACTGGAAAGAAAAAGTAATTTAAAATCTTTTAAAGAAAAGACATGAGAAAAAGAGCGGCCAAAAAAAGACCACTTTTACCAGATCCAAAATTTAACGATCAGTTAGTAACACGTTTTGTAAACAACTTAATGTGGGATGGTAAAAAATCAACAGCTTTTAAAGTTTTCTATGATGCATTAGAAATCGTTGAAACTAAAAAGCAAGATGCAGAAAAATCTGCTTTAGAGATTTGGAAAGATGCATTAACAAATGTTATGCCTCACGTAGAAGTTCGTTCACGTAGAGTGGGTGGAGCTACATTCCAAATTCCAATGCAAATTCGTCCAGATAGAAAGATTTCTTACGCTATCAAATGGATGATTCTTTATGCAAGAAGAAGAAACGAAAAATCAATGGCAGGAAAATTAGCTTCTGAAATTTTAGCTGCGGCTAAAGAAGAAGGTGCTGCTGTTAAGAAAAGAATGGATACTCACAAAATGGCAGATGCTAATAAAGCATTCTCTCACTTTAGATTTTAATTCGTACAGAAATGGCTAGAGATTTAAAATATACAAGAAATATTGGAATTGCTGCTCACATTGATGCTGGTAAAACAACAACAACTGAGCGTATCTTATTCTATACAGGAAAATCACACAAAATTGGTGAAGTACACGATGGTGCTGCAACAATGGACTGGATGGCGCAAGAGCAAGAAAGAGGTATTACAATTACTTCAGCTGCTACAACTTGCGAATGGAATTTCCCAACAGAGCAAGGAAAAGTATTGCCAGAATCAAAATCGTACCACTTTAATATTATCGATACACCGGGACACGTTGACTTTACAGTTGAGGTAAACCGTTCGTTACGTGTATTAGATGGTTTAGTATTTTTATTTAGTGCAGTTGATGGTGTTGAGCCTCAATCTGAAACTAACTGGAGATTAGCTGATCAATATAGAGTTCCTCGTATGGGATTCGTAAACAAAATGGACCGTCAAGGTTCTAACTTCTTAGCAGTTTGTCAACAAGTAAGAGAGATGTTAAAATCTAATGCTGTTGCAATTACTTTACCAATTGGTGAAGAAAATGACTTCAAAGGAGTTGTTGACTTAGTAAAAAACCAAGCTATTATTTGGCATGACGAAACTCAAGGGGCAACTTTTGATATCGTGCCTATTCCAGCTGATATGGTTGACGAAGTAAAAGAGTATCGTTCAATTTTAATTGAAGAGATTGCTACTTACGACGAAAACTTGTTGGAGAAATACATGGAAGATGAAAACTCTATTACTGAGGAAGAAATCAATACAGCTTTAAGAGCTGCTACAATTGATATGGCTATCATTCCTATGATTGCTGGTTCTTCTTTCAAAAATAAAGGTGTTCAGTTCATGTTAGATGCAGTATGTAAATACTTGCCATCTCCATTAGATAAAGAAGGTATCGAAGGAATTCACCCTGATGATGCTGATTTATTAGAAGAAGATCAAAAGAAAATTTTACGTCGTCCTGACACTAAAGAGCCGTTCGCAGCTTTAGCATTTAAAATTGCTACTGACCCTTATGTTGGTCGTTTAGCTTTCTTCCGTGCTTACTCAGGTCGTTTAGATGCTGGTTCTTATATCTTGAACACTCGTTCTGGAAACAAAGAGCGTATATCTCGTATTTACCAAATGCACGCTAACAAACAAAATCCAATCGAATATATTGAGGCTGGAGATATTGGAGCTGCTGTAGGATTTAAAGATATCAAGACTGGAGATACAATGTGTGATGAAAAACACCCAATTATTCTTGAGTCAATGAAATTCCCTGATCCTGTAATTGGTATCGCAATTGAGCCAAAAACAAAAGCTGACGTAGATAAAATGGGTATGGCTTTAGCTAAATTAGCTGAGGAAGATCCAACGTTTACAGTTAGAACTGATGAGGCTTCAGGTCAAACGATTATTTCAGGTATGGGTGAGTTACACTTAGACATCCTTGTAGATCGTATGAAACGTGAGTTTAAAGTTGAGGTAAACCAAGGTGAGCCACAAGTAGAATATAAAGAAGCGTTCACAAAAGCAGCACAACACAGAGAAACTTACAAAAAGCAATCTGGAGGTCGTGGTAAATTTGGTGATATCGTATTCCGTTTAGAACCTGCTGATTTAGTAGACGGTAAAGCTCCTATGGGATTACAGTTTGTTAATGAAGTTAAAGGTGGTAACGTACCAAAAGAATATATTCCAGCTGTTGAAAAAGGTTTCAGAGAAGCTATGAAAGCAGGTCCTTTAGCAGGATATGCAGTAGATAGTTTAAAAGTAACTTTATTAGACGGATCTTTCCACCCTGTGGATTCTGATGCTCTTTCTTTCGAATTAGCAGCTAAAATGGGATATAAAGAAGTAGGTCGTGCTGCTGGTGCAGTTATTCTTGAGCCAATCATGAAAATCGAAGTTATTACTCCAGAAGAAAATATGGGTGATATCGTAGGTGACTTGAACCGTCGTAGAGGTCAAGTAAATGATATGGGTGACAGAAATGGTGCTAAAACTATCAAAGCAGATGTGCCTTTATCAGAAATGTTTGGTTATGTAACTACATTAAGAACATTATCATCAGGTAGAGCTACATCAACAATGGAGTTTTCACATTATGCAGAAACACCTTCTAATATTTCAGAAGCTGTAATCAAAAAAGCAAAAGGTAACGCTTAATTTTTAAGAAAATGAGTCAAAAAATCAGAATAAAATTAAAATCTTACGATCACATGTTGGTTGATAAATCAGCTGAGAAGATTGTAAAAACTGTAAAAAGTACAGGTGCAGTAGTAACGGGCCCAATTCCATTACCAACTCACAAAAAGATTTTTACTGTATTACGTTCTCCACACGTTAATAAAAAATCAAGAGAGCAGTTCGAATTAAGTTCATACAAGAGACTATTAGATATCTATAGTTCTTCTTCAAAAACTATCGATGCTTTAATGAAATTAGAATTACCTAGTGGTGTTGAAGTAGAAATCAAAGTATAATTGATTTAGATTGCAATCGCAATAACCATAAAAAACCGTCAATGTTAATAGCATTACGGTTTTTTTCTTACCATATTTAGTGAGTGAAATTGCCTTTTTTGAAGGAAATTTCACTTAACTATTTATTTTTGCGATAATTAAAAAATAATTTATATATTTGCACCCTCAAAATGAGTAGTGTGCAAATACTATTTGTTGTATAAATAAGAGTTTAATTAATTAATTAGTTTAATATGTCTGGGTTAATCGGAAGAAAAATTGGCATGACTAGCATCTTTGATGAGAACGGGAAAAATATTCCTTGTACTGTAATCGAGTGTGGTCCATGCGTTGTTACCCAAGTCAGAACCAATGAAGTAGACGGATATTCTGCTATTCAGTTAGGTTTCGATGACAAAGCTGAAAAACGTTCTATTAAAGCTGAGTTAGGTCACTTTAAGAAAGCGGGAACAGCTGCAAAGAAAAAAGTCGTTGAATTCAAAGGTTTTGAACAGGAGTACAAATTAGGCGATGTAATCGCCGTTGACTTATTCGCTGAAGGTGAATTTGTTGATGTATTAGGAGTTTCTAAAGGAAAAGGATTCCAAGGGGTTGTTAAACGTCATGGTTTTGGCGGTGTTGGACAAGCGACACACGGTCAACACAACCGTTTAAGAGCACCAGGATCTGTAGGAGCGTCATCTTATCCATCTAGAGTATTCAAAGGAATGCGTATGGCTGGAAGAATGGGTGGAGATAATGTAACAGTACAAAACCTTAGAGTTTTAAAAGTGGTAGGTGAGAAAAATCTTTTAGTAATAAAAGGTTGTGTTCCAGGTCACAAAAACTCTTATGTAATCATTCAGAAGTAATGGAAGTAAAAGTTTTAGATATCAACGGAAAAGAAACTGGAAGAAAAGTTCAACTTTCTGATTCAGTTTTCGCAATCGAGCCAAACAAACATGCTGTATATTTAGATGTAAAGCAATATTTGGCTAATCAAAGACAAGGAAACCACAAAGCTAAAGAAAGAGCTGAAGTTGCAGGAAGTACTCGTAAAATTAAAAAACAAAAAGGAACTGGTACTGCTCGTGCAGGATCTGCAAAAAATCCTTTGTTTAAAGGTGGAGGTACAGTTTTTGGACCAAGACCAAGAAGCTACTCATTCAAATTGAACAAAAACTTAAAAAGATTAGCTCGTAAATCAGCTTTATCTTTAAAAGTAAATGAGTCAAATTTAGTAGTAGTTGAAGATTTTACATTTGACACACCAAGCACTAAAAATTTCATTAACGTATTGAAGTCTTTAGGGTTAGATAATAAAAAATCTTTATTTGTGTTGGGCGATTCAAATAAAAATGTATATTTGTCGTCACGCAATTTAAAAGCGTCTAGTGTTGTAACTACTTCAGAATTAAGCACTTATGCAATTTTAAATGCAAAAAGTCTAGTTCTTTTAGAAGGTGCTGTAGACGGAATTGAAGCTAATTTAAGTAAATAATAAGATTATGAGTATCATAATTAAGCCTATTATAACTGAGAAAATAACTAAAGATGGTGAAATTTTTAACCGTTTTGGTTTTGTAGTTGCAAAAACTGCTAACAAAATTCAGATCAAAAATGCTATTGAAGCAGCTTTTGGTGTAAATGTAGTTGCAGTTAATACAATGAACTATAGAGCTGATAGAAGTGTTAAATATACTAAAAGTGGTTTAATCAGTGGGAAAACAAATGCTTACAAAAAAGCAATTGTACAAGTTCAAGAGGGAGAAACAATAGATTTTTATACTAATATCTAATAGAAAATGTCAGTTAGAAAATTAAAACCTATTACCCCGGGTCAGCGATTTAGAGTTGTTAATAGCTTTGACACTATTACAACTGATAAGCCGGAGCGTTCATTGATCGCACCGAAAAAAAACTCTGGAGGTAGAAATAGTCAAGGAAAAATGACCATGCGTTACACAGGCGGTGGTCACAAACAAAAGTATCGTATTATCGATTTTAAAAGAACTAAAGTTGGAATTCCAGCTACAGTTAAAACTATCGAGTATGATCCAAATCGTTCAGCTTTTATTTCATTATTATTTTATGCTGATGGAGCTAAAACTTACATCATTGCACAAAATGGATTACAAGTTGGACAAACTGTAGTTTCAGGTCCAGATGCATCTCCAGAAATTGGAAATGCAATGCCTTTAAGTAAAATTCCTCTAGGAACTGTTATTTCGTGTATCGAATTAAGACCAGGTCAAGGAGCTGTAATCGCTCGTTCTGCAGGAACTTTCGCTCAGTTGATGGCAAGAGATGGAAAATATGCAACAATTAAAATGCCTTCAGGAGAAACAAGATTAATCTTGTTAACTTGTTCAGCTACTATTGGAGCAGTTTCTAACTCTGATCACCAATTAATCGTATCAGGTAAAGCTGGTAGATCAAGATGGTTAGGTAGAAGACCAAGAACAAGACCAGTAGCAATGAACCCAGTTGATCACCCTATGGGAGGTGGTGAAGGACGTTCATCTGGAGGTCATCCACGTTCAAGAAAAGGTTTACCTGCTAAAGGTTATAGAACTCGTTCTAAAGTTAACCCGAGTAATAAGTATATTGTAGAACGTAGAAAGAAATAATTAGATAGACATGGCACGTTCATTAAAAAAAGGACCATTTGTTCACTTTAAATTAGAGAAGAAAGTTCAAGAAAATATCGCAGGTGGTAATAAAGGTGTTGTTAAGACTTGGTCTAGAGCATCTATGATTACTCCAGATTTCGTTGGACAAACTATCGCAGTTCACAATGGTCGTCAGTTTGTACCAGTTTACGTTACAGAAAACATGGTAGGACACAAATTAGGAGAGTTTTCACCAACAAGATCTTTTAGAGGTCATGCTGGGGCTAAAAATAAAGGTAAAAAATAAGAAGCAATGGGAGTTCGTAAAAGAGAAGTTGCGGATGCAAGAAAAGAGGCTAACAAGTCTATTGCATTTGCTAAATTAAATAACTGTCCAACTTCACCTAGAAAAATGCGTTTAGTTGCAGATTTAGTAAGAGGTCAGAAAGTTGAACTAGCTCTTAATATTTTAAGATTTAGTCAAAAAGAAGCTTCAAGAAAATTAGAGAAATTGTTGTTATCTGCCATAAATAATTATGTACAGAAAAACGAAGATGCTAATTTAGAAGAAGCAGGCTTATTTGTAAAAACGATTACAGTTGATGGCGGAATGATGTTAAAAAGACTTCGTCCAGCACCACAAGGTCGTGCACACAGAATTAGAAAACGTTCTAATCACGTAACAATCGTGTTAGGATCAAATAATAACACACAAAGCAATTAATAAACAGTATGGGACAAAAGACAAATCCAATAGGAAATAGACTTGGTATCATCAGAGGATGGGACTCAAACTGGTATGGTGGAAATGATTACGGTGATAAAATCGCTGAAGATTATAAAATCAGAAAGTATATCCATGCTCGTTTATCTAAAGCAAGTGTATCAAAAATAATTATCGAGAGAACTTTAAAACTTGTAACCGTTACTATCACTACTGCTAGACCTGGTATTATTATCGGAAAAGGTGGTCAAGAGGTAGACAAGTTAAAAGAAGAACTTAAGAAAATTACTGACAAAGAAGTTCAAATCAACATCTTTGAAATTAAAAGACCTGAACTTGATGCTTATTTAGTAGCTACAAGTATCGCTCGTCAAATTGAAAGTAGAATTTCTTACAGACGTGCAATTAAAATGGCTATTGCTGCTGCAATGCGTATGAACGCAGAAGGTATCAAAGTACAAATTTCTGGTCGTTTGAATGGAGCTGAAATGGCACGTTCAGAAAACTTCAAAGAAGGTAGAATTCCTTTATCAACTTTCAGAGCTGATATTGATTATTCATTAGGTGAAGCACATACTACTTATGGTAGAATGGGTATCAAAGTATGGATAATGAAAGGTGAGGTTTATGGAAAAAGAGATCTTTCTCCGTTAGTAGGAATGGACAAACAAAAGTCTAAACCTTCAGGATCTTCTGCTCCAAAAAGAGATGGAAATAAGCCAAACGCACGCAAAAGAAAGTAATTATTTAAACTAAAGAAAAATGTTACAGCCTAAAAGAACAAAATACCGTAAGGTACAGAAAGGTAGAATGAAAGGCGTTTCTCAAAGAGGACACGAACTTTCAAATGGAATGTTTGGTATCAAATCTTTAGATTCTTCATTTATTACTTCTCGTCAAATTGAAGCAGCTCGTATTGCAGCAACACGTTTCATGAAAAGAGAAGGTCAATTATGGATCAAAATATTTCCAGATAAACCTATTACAAAGAAACCATTAGAAGTACGTATGGGTAAAGGTAAAGGTGCAGTTGAGTATTGGGCTGCAGTTGTTAAACCTGGTAAAATTATGTTTGAAGTTGGAGGAGTTCCTCTATCAGTTGCAAAAGAAGCTTTACGCTTAGCAGCTCAAAAACTTCCTGTTAAAACTAAGTTTATCGTTGCTAGAGATTTCGAAGCATAATCAAAATTTATTATGAAACAATCAGAAATTAAAAATCTATCTGCAGCTGAGTTACAAGAACAACTTAGTCAGTTAAAGAAAACGTATACCGACCTAAAAAATGCTCATGCAATTTCGCCAATCCAAAATCCTCTTCAATTAAGAGGTTTAAGAAGATCAGTTGCGAGATTACATACAGAGTTAACTAAAAGAGAGTTACAATAATTGTAGACTAGCTGAAAGATGGAAAAAAGAAATTTAAGAAAAGAGAGAATAGGTGTGGTGACTTCAAACAAAATGGAGAAATCTATTGTTGTGTCACAAACTACAAAAGTGAAACACCCATTATACGGTAAGTTCGTGTTAAAAACTAAAAAATACGTTGCACACGACGAAACAAACGATTGTAACATTGGAGATACAGTAAAGATCATGGAAACAAGACCTTTATCTAAATCAAAATGTTGGAGATTAGTTGAAATCATTGAAAGAGCTAAGTAATTATGGTACAACAAGAGTCAAGATTAAAAGTAGCAGATAATACGGGAGCTAAAGAAGTTTTAACTATCCGTGTTTTAGGAGGAACGAAACGTCGTTATGCCTCTGTTGGTGACAAAATTGTAGTTTCAATTAAAGATGCAACTCCAAACGGAAACGTTAAAAAAGGAGCGGTATCAACTGCAGTGGTTGTACGTACCAAAAAAGAAGTGAGAAGAGCTGATGGATCTTACATCCGTTTTGACGATAACGCATGTGTATTGTTAAACGCTGCAGGAGAAATGAGAGGAACTCGTGTTTTTGGTCCAGTTGCCAGAGAACTTCGTGAAAAACAATTCATGAAAATTGTATCATTAGCACCAGAAGTGCTTTAATTCTTATACAAATGATAAAGCTAAAAATAAAATCAGGAGATATCGTAAGAGTTATTGCTGGAGACCACAAAGGTTCTGAAGGTAAAATTGTACGTGTTCTTCGTGAGAAAAACAAAGCGATTGTTGAAGGAGTTAACATGGTTTCGAAACATACAAAACCAAGTGCAAAAAACCCTCAAGGAGGAATCGTTAAGAAAGAAGCTCCTATCCATGTGTCTAACTTGTCTTTAATTGACCCAAAGTCAAAAGAAGCAACTAAAGTTGGTTTCAAACAAGAAGGAGACAAGAAAGTGAGATTTTCAAAAAAATCTAATCAAGTACTATAGTTATGGCATATATTCCTAGACTAAAAGAAGAATATAAGAGCAGAGTAATTGCTGCTCTTACAGAAGAATTCGGTTACAAAAACGTAATGCAAGTTCCAAAACTTGAAAAAATCGTTGTAAGCCGTGGAGTTGGTGCAGCAGTATCTGACAAAAAGTTAGTAGACTACGCTGTTGAAGAAATGACAAAAATTACTGGGCAAAAAGCAGTTGCTACTATCTCTAAAAAAGACGTTGCGTCTTTCAAATTGAGAAAAGGTATGCCAATTGGTGCTAAAGTAACTTTACGTGGAGAAAGAATGTACGAATTCTTAGATAGATTGATTACTTCATCTTTACCACGTGTTAGAGATTTCAGCGGAATTAAATCTACTGGATTTGACGGAAGAGGAAATTATAACTTAGGTGTACTTGAGCAAATCATTTTCCCAGAAATTGATATTGATAAAGTAAACAAAATCTCAGGATTTGACATTACCTTCGTAACTTCTGCAGAAACAGACAAAGAAGCAAAAGCATTATTAGCGGAATTAGGATTACCTTTTAAAAAGAATTAAGATATGGCTAAAGAATCAATGAAAGCCCGTGAGGTAAAGAGACAAGCAGTTGTTGACAAATATGCAGAGAAAAGAAAAGCGCTTAAAGCTGCTGGAGATTTTGAAGCATTACAAAAATTACCAAAAAATGCATCACCAGTACGTTTACACAATCGTTGTAAATTGACAGGTAGACCAAGAGGGTATATGCGTCAATTCGGTCTTTCTCGTGTTACATTCCGTGAAATGGCTAACCAAGGATTAATTCCAGGTGTTAAAAAAGCATCTTGGTAATTTAAAAAAAAGTTATTACTTTTGCAATCCAAAAAATAATTTAACTGGTTAAAGGTTCAATCCGCTGAGGGCGGATTGAAAACCATAACCGCAAATATATACATATGTATACAGATCCAATTGCCGATTATCTTACGAGAGTTAGAAATGCAGTGAGAGCTAACCACAAAGTGGTTGAAATTCCAGCTTCTAACATGAAAAAAGAAATCACAAAGATTTTATTCGATCAAGGATATATCTTAAGTTATAAATTTGATGATAGTTCTGTTCAAGGAACAATCAAAATTGCACTTAAATATGATAAAGACACAAAAGAGTCTGTTATCAAAGATATCCAAAGAATTAGTAAACCAGGTTTACGTAAATATGCAGGTTCATCTGACTTACCTAGAATCTTAAATGGTTTAGGTATTGCTATTGTTTCTACATCAAAAGGTTTGATGACAGGAAAACAAGCTAAGCAATTAAACGTTGGTGGCGAAGTTATTTGTTACGTATATTAATAAAAAGACGAGACAATGTCAAGAATAGGTAAAAATCCAATTGCAATTCCAGCAGGAGTAACTGTAGAAGTTAAAGAAGCTGTAGTTACAGTAAAAGGAAAATTAGGCGAGCTTACTCAAGAATTTTCTGATGTAACCGTTAAAATCGAAGATAACCAAGTTATCGTTGAGCGTTCATCAGATCATAAAGATGAGAGAGCGAAACACGGACTTTATCGTTCATTAATCAACAATATGATTGTTGGTGTTTCTGAAGGCTTTACAAAAGAATTAGAACTAGTTGGAGTAGGTTATAGAGCATCTAATCAAGGTCAAAAACTTGATTTAGCTTTAGGATTCTCTCATAACATTGTTTTAGATGTTGTAAGTGAAGTTACTGTTGAAACAGTATCAGAAAAAGGTAAAAATCCGATAGTGAAATTATCATCATTCGACAAACAATTATTAGGTCAAGTAGCTGCGAAGATCAGAGGTTTCCGCAAACCTGAGCCATATAAAGGAAAAGGAGTTAAGTTTGTAGGAGAAGAACTAAGAAGAAAAGCAGGTAAATCAGCTTAAAAATTAAGACTATGTCATTAACGAAATCTGAAAGAAGACAAAGAATTAAGTTCAGAATCAGAAAGATTGTAAGCGGAACTGCTGCTCAACCAAGACTTTCTGTATTCAGAAGTAATAAAGAAATCTATGCGCAAATCATAGACGACGTAAACGGTACAACTTTAGTTGCTGCTTCATCGAGAGATAAAGAAGTTGCTCAAGGAACTGCTGTTGAAACTGCAAAAGCAGTTGGTAAATTAGTTGCTGAAAAAGCACTTAAAGCAGGTATTTCAACAATCTCTTTTGATAGAGGTGGGTATTTATACCATGGACGTGTGAAATCATTAGCTGAAGGAGCTAGAGAAGCTGGACTTAAATTCTAAGAAATTATGTATCATAATTATAAAAACGTAGAGATTGTAAAACCAGGAGGTCTTGAATTAAAAGACCGTTTGGTGAGTGTAAATCGTGTTACTAAAGTTACTAAAGGAGGTAGAGCATTTGGTTTCTCTGCTATCGTAGTAGTTGGTGATGAAAACGGTGTAGTTGGTCATGGATTAGGAAAATCTAAAGATGTTTCTGAAGCAATCGCTAAAGCGGTGGAAGATGCTAAGAAAAACTTAGTTAGAATTCCTTTACAGGGACAATCTGTTCCTCATGAGCAAAAAGGTAAATTTGGTGGTGCTAGAGTATTTTTAATGCCTGCTTCACACGGTACCGGAGTTATTGCTGGTGGTGCTGTTCGTGCGGTATTAGAATCTGTAGGTGTTCACGATGTATTATCTAAATCACAAGGTTCTTCAAACCCTCATAACGTAGTTAAAGCAACTTTTGATGCTTTATTACAAATGAGAAGCGCTTTAACGGTAGCTAAACAAAGAGGAGTATCTTTAGAAAAAGTATTCAAAGGTTAATCAACAGGAAATCATGGCAAAATTAAAAGTAAAACAAGTAAGAAGTAAAATCAATTGTCCTCTTGATCAAAAGAGAACTTTGGAAGCTTTAGGTCTTCGTAAAATGGGACAAGTTGTTGAGCATGATGCAAATCCTGCTATCCTTGGAATGGTAAATAAAGTTAAACACTTAGTTTCTGTAGAAGAAACTAAATAACACTATACAGTTATGAATTTAAGTAACTTACAACCAGCTGAAGGTTCTACGCATAATCAAAATAAAAGAGTAGGTAGAGGAGAAGGTTCTGGAAAAGGTGGTACCGCTGCACGTGGACACAAAGGAGCAAAATCTCGTTCTGGTTATTCTAAGAAAATTGGTTTTGAAGGTGGTCAAATGCCACTTCAAAGACGTGTGCCTAAGTTTGGTTTCAAGAACATTAATAGAGTAGAATATCAAGGTATCAATCTTGATTCGTTACAATTATTAGTAGATAACGGTGTAGTTACCGATACAGTAGATTTTACTGTATTTGTTGATACGCGTTTAGCTACAAAAAATAGCTTAGTAAAGATTTTAGGAAGAGGTGAGCTAAAAACAAAACTTAAAGTAAGTGCTCACAAATTTACTGCATCTGCTAAAGCGGCTATAGAGGCTGCTGGTGGAGAAGCTGTAACTTTATAATCTTTTAGTAAAATGAAGAAATTTATAGATTCATTCATCAACGTTTGGAAAATCGAAGAGTTAAAAAATAGAATTTTATTAACTCTTGGATTATTATTAGTGTACCGTTTCGGTGCTCAAGTAACCCTTCCGGGGATTGATGCTACTAAATTGACAAATCTTACAAACCAAACTGATGAAGGTATTGGATGGTTAATTAATGTATTTACAGGAGGTGCGTTCTCGCAAGCTTCTGTATTTGCATTGGGTATCATGCCGTACATATCAGCTTCTATCGTAGTTCAATTAATGGGAATTGCGGTGCCATATTTACAAAAACTGCAAAAAGACGGTGAAAGTGGTAGAAAGAAAATTAACCAAATTACAAGATGGTTAACAATCTTAATTACCTTAGTTCAAGGGCCAGGTTATATCTATAACTTATATAAAACATTACCAAGTGATGCGTTTATGTTAGGAGCTGGTTCTTTTCCATTCTTATTTTCTTCTGTTCTAATTTTAGTTACAGGGACTATTTTTGCAATGTGGTTAGGAGAAAAAATCACTGATAAAGGTATCGGTAACGGTATTTCATTATTGATTATGGTTGGTATTATTGCTAGAATGCCTCAAGCATTTATTCAAGAATTAGATTCAAGGACAGCTCAAGTAAATGGTGGTGTTATGATGATTGTAATTGAATTAATCTTATGGTTCTTAGTAATTATAGCATGTATTTTATTAGTAATGGCTGTAAGAAAAATTCCAGTACAATACGCAAGACGTACAGTTTCTGGAGATTTTGAACAAGACATGAATGGTGCAAACAGACAGTTTATACCATTGAAGTTAAATGCATCAGGTGTAATGCCGATCATTTTTGCTCAAGCGATTATGTTTATTCCAGCTGCAGTTTCAGGTTTATCTAAATCTGATAGCGCAGTATCATTAGCATCAATGTTTAATGATCCATTTGGATTAGTATATAATATAGTTTTTGCTTTGTTAATCGTAATTTTTACGTACTTTTACACCGCAATTACTGTACCAACTAATAAAATGGCCGATGATTTAAAAAGAAGTGGTGGTTTTATTCCAGGTGTTAAGCCAGGAGTTGAAACAGGAGATTACCTAGATAAAATAATGTCATTAATAACTTTCCCAGGTTCGTTATTTCTTGCTTTAATTGCTGTGTTCCCAGCTATAGCAGTAAGTTTACTTGGTGTTCAAGGTGCATGGGGTTATTTTTATGGTGGTACTTCTTTGTTAATCATGGTTGGAGTTGCAATAGATACTATTCAACAAATAAATTCTTATTTATTGAATAAACACTATGATGGTTTGATGAAAAGTGGTAAAAATAGAAAAGCGGTAGCTTAATTTTTATGGCAAAACAATCAGCAATAGAACAAGACGGAACAATTATAGAAGCATTATCAAATGCTATGTTTCGTGTGGAGTTAGAGAACGGACACGTTGTAATTGCTCATATTTCTGGAAAAATGCGTATGCATTACATTAAATTGTTACCAGGAGACAAGGTAAAACTTGAAATGAGCCCTTATGATTTGTCTAAAGCAAGAATTACTTATAGATACTAAAGCTATTAAAATGAAAGTAAGAGCATCAGTTAAAAAGAGAAGTGCCGAGTGCATTATTGTACGTAGAAAAGGAAGATTATACGTTATTAACAAAAAGAATCCTAGATTTAAACAAAGACAAGGATAATTATGGCAAGAATTGCAGGGGTAGATATACCTAAACAAAAAAGAGGAATCATTGCTTTAACATACATATTTGGTATAGGTAGAAGCAGAGCTAAAGATATATTAGCTAAAGCTCAAGTGAGCGAAGACAAGAAAGTTCAAGATTGGAATGATGACGAGATCGGAGCAATTCGTGAAGCGGTGTCATACTTTAAAATTGAAGGAGAATTGCGTTCAGAAGTTCAATTAAACATCAAACGTTTAATGGACATCGGATGTCAAAGAGGTATTCGTCACAGAGCTGGACTTCCATTAAGAGGTCAAAGAACTAAAAACAATTCTAGAACTAGAAAAGGTAAGAGAAAAACTGTTGCTAACAAGAAAAAAGCAACTAAATAATAAGTAATAATATGGCTAAAGCAACTGCAAAAAAACGTAAAGTTATCGTTGAATCTTCGGGTGAAGCGCATATTAATGCTACTTTTAACAACATCATCATTTCTTTAACCAATAAGAAAGGTGAAGTAATTTCTTGGTCTTCAGCTGGTAAAATGGGCTTTAGAGGTTCTAAAAAGAATACTCCTTATGCAGCTCAAATGGCAGCAGAAGATTGTAGTAAAGTAGCTCTTGAAGCTGGACTAAAGAAAGTAAAAGTTTATGTGAAAGGACCAGGAAACGGAAGAGAGTCTGCAATCAGATCTATTCACAATTCTGGAGTTGAAGTTACAGAAATTATTGATGTAACTCCAATGCCACATAACGGATGTCGTCCTCCGAAAAGAAGAAGAGTATAATTTAAGTATAACACAGGTAGGTTTAAAATTATCGAAGGATATAGACCTGAATTCATAATTCCTACCTTTTTTAATTTTTTAAAATGGCAAGATATACTGGTCCAAAAACTAAGATTGCTCGTAAATTTGGCGAAGCAATATTCGGAGAAGACAAAGCCTTCGAAAAAAGAAATTACCCTCCAGGGCAACATGGTTTAGCTAAAAAGAGAGGTAAAAAATCTGAATATGCAGTTCAGTTAATGGAAAAGCAAAAAGCGAAGTACACTTACGGAATTCTTGAAAAACAATTCAGAAATTTATTTAAAAAAGCATCTGCTGCTTCTGGAGTAACAGGTGAAATTTTACTTCAATTATGTGAAGCTCGTTTAGATAATGTTGTTTACAGAATGGGTATTGCTCCTTCTCGTAGAGCAGCACGTCAAATCGTTGTTCACAGACACATCACTGTAAACGGTGAATTAGTAAACGTTCCTTCTTATCACTTAAAAGCTGGTGATAAAGTAGCTGTTCGTGAAAAATCTAAATCTCTTGAAGCTATCGACCGTTCTTTATCTAGTGCTTCTCAGGTTTATGAGTGGATTACCTGGAACAATGATACTAAAGAAGGTACTTTCGTTTCTGTACCTCAAAGACTTCAGATTCCAGAAAATATTAAAGAACAACTAATCGTTGAGTTGTATAACAAATAATAATTGACTTTAGTCGAAAGTATGGCAATATTTAATTTTCAAAAGCCCGATAAAGTTATCATGATCGATTCAACCGATTTTGAAGGTAAATTTGAATTTAGACCTTTAGAACCTGGTTACGGATTGACTGTTGGTAATGCACTTAGAAGAGTTTTGCTTTCTTCTCTTGAAGGATATGCAATTACATCAGTAAGAATTGAAGGTGTAGAACATGAGTTCTCTACAATTTCTGGTGTGGTTGAAGATGTTACAGAAATTATCTTAAATCTTAAACAAGTGCGTTTCAAACGTCAAATTGAAGATATTGATAATGAATCTGTTTCTATCTCTCTTTCAGGAAAAGATAAGATTACTGCAGGTGATTTTCAAAAATTCATCTCTGGTTTTCAAGTTTTAAATCCAGATTTAGTTATCTGTAATTTAGATAGCAAAACAACTTTAAACATGGAACTTTCTATCGAAAAGGGTAGAGGTTATGTTCCTGCAGAAGAGAACAAAAAATCAAATGCTCCAATTGGTACTATTTACACAGATTCTATTTACACACCAGTAAAGAATGTGAAATATTCAATTGAGAATTTCCGTGTGGAACAAAAAACGGATTATGAAAAATTAGTTTTTGAAATCATTACAGATGGTTCAATCCATCCTAAAGATGCATTAACTGAGGCAGCTAAAACGTTGATTCACCACTTTATGTTGTTTTCTGATGAAAGAATCACGCTTGAGGCAGATGAAATTGCTCAAACTGAGTCTTACGATGAAGAATCTCTTCACATGAGACAATTATTAAAAACTAAATTAGTTGATATGGACTTGTCTGTTAGAGCATTAAATTGTTTAAAAGCAGCTGAAGTTGATACACTTGGTGATTTAGTTTCTTTCAACAAAAACGACTTAATGAAGTTCCGTAATTTTGGTAAAAAATCATTAACTGAATTAGATGAGTTAGTGGCTAATAAAAACCTAACTTTTGGAATGGATCTTACTAAATATAAATTAGATAAAGAGTAATTGCTTCATATTTTGCGCTCCATTTTATGGATTGATGCAAGATGAAGATAAATAAAACACGTCATGAGACACGGAAAAAAATTCAATCATTTAAGTAGACAAAAAGGACATAGAAGAGCTATGTTAGCTAATATGGCTTGTTCTTTAATCGAACATAAGCGTATCAACACAACTGTTGCTAAAGCAAAAGCTTTAAAACAATTTGTTGAGCCGTTAGTAACAAAATCAAAAGAAGATACTACTCACAATCGTCGTACAGTTTTCGCTTATTTAAGAGATAAATATGCTGTTACTGAATTGTTCAGAGAAGTTGCTGCTAAAGTTGGTGACCGTCCAGGAGGATACACTCGTATCATCAAGTTAGGTAATCGTTTAGGAGATAACGCTGACATGGCAATGATTGAATTAGTAGATTTCAACACCTTGTACAACGGTGGTAAAAAAGAAGTTAAGAAAACGACTCGTCGTGGAAAAGCTAAAAAAGCAGAAGGTACTCCTGAAGCTCCAGCAGCTGAAACTTCTGAAAATACTGAAGCTACAGAATAATCATGAAACCATTCATGTAAAAATAATAAGGATAAACTTTTTTAAGTTTATCCTTTTTTTTTGGTTTTACGAATCAAACAGTTGAAAAAAACAACTTTTATAACTAAATTTGCAACCACAACAACACAACGCAATGAAATACAACAATCGTTCTAAAGCCGTTTTACTTCTTAAAGACGGTACTATTTTTCACGGAAAATCAATCGGAATTGAAGGTGTAACTTTTGGTGAAGTCGCCTTTAACACAGGAACAACAGGTTATCAAGAAATTTTTACAGATCCTTCATACTTTGGTCAAATCATGGTTACTACCAATGCGCACATAGGAAACTATGGTGTAAATGATAAAGAAGTTGAATCTGATTCAGTTAAAATTTCAGGATTGGTTTGTAAAAATTTCAGCTTTAATTATTCGCGAGAAGATGCAACCGAAAGTTTGTTTGACTATTTAAGTAAACAAAATCTTATCGTAATTTCGGATGTAGATACAAGAGCATTAGTAAGTTATATCAGAGATAACGGAGCAATGAATGCGGTTATTTGTACAGATGGAACTCCAATCGAAGAATTAAAAGAAAAATTAGCGCAAGTTCCAGATATGAATGGTTTGGAATTGGCTTCTAAAGTTTCGACTAAAGAACCGTATTTCTTTGGTGAAGAATCAGCAAAATATAAAATTTCAGCTTTAGATTTAGGAATCAAAACCAATATCCTTAGAAACTTAGCAAAGAGAGATTGTTACATCAAAGTTTTCCCATACAACGCTTCTTATGAAGATTTGAAAGCATTCAATCCAGATGGTTATTTCTTATCAAATGGACCTGGTGATCCAGAACCTTTGGAAACCGCTCAAGAAGTTGCGAAACAAATTTTAAATGAAAATAAACCGTTATTCGGAATTTGTTTAGGACACCAAATTATTGGATTAGCCAACGGAATTTCAACTTATAAAATGTTTAATGGTCACCGTGGAATTAATCACCCAGTTAAAAATGTGATTACAGGAAAAGGTGAAATTACCTCTCAAAATCACGGTTTTGCTATCGTAAGAGAAGAATTAGACAAACATCCAGATTTTGAATTAACACACGAACATTTGAATGACGGAACCGTGGCTGGAATGAGAATGAAATCTAAAAATTGTTTCTCAGTACAATATCACCCAGAAGCAAGTCCTGGACCACACGATTCAAGTTATTTATTTGACCAATTTATCGAAAACATAAAAACTGCAAGCAACTAAAACGTTATCGTTTATAAGTTTTTTGAGTTTTTCAATATCATTATAGTTTAAATTATAAATTTGTTACTATTCGCAAAATAGTAACTTAAAAAAATATAAAATGAGTATAATTATCAAAGTTCACGCAAGACAAATTTTAGATTCGCGTGGAAATCCAACAATAGAAGTTGATGTAGTTACAGATAACGGAATTTTAGGAAGAGCAGCTGTGCCAAGTGGCGCTTCTACTGGGGAACATGAAGCAGTAGAGCTTCGTGATGGCGGTAAAGCTTTCATGGGAAAAGGTGTTTTAAAAGCGGCCGAAAATGTAAATACAAAAATTGCTGAAGCGATTGTAGGAATGTCGGTTTTCGAACAAAATTTAATCGACAAAATGATGATTGAATTAGACGGAACAGCAAACAAATCGAACTTAGGTGCTAATGCTATTTTAGGAGTTTCTTTAGCAGTGGCAAAAGCTGCGGCTAACGAATTAGGAATGCCATTATATCGTTATGTTGGTGGCGTTTCTGCGAATACATTGCCAGTTCCAATGATGAACATCATCAATGGTGGTTCGCATTCCGATGCTCCAATTGCTTTTCAAGAGTTTATGATTATGCCAGTTAAGGCAAAAGATTTTACTCATGCAATGCAAATGGGAACTGAAATTTTCCACAACTTGAAAAAAGTATTACACGATAGAAATTTATCTACTGCAGTAGGTGATGAAGGTGGATTTGCTCCAAATTTAGCAGGTGGAACAGAAGATGCTTTAGATTCAATCAAATTAGCAGTTACAAATGCTGGTTACACTTTTGGTGATGATGTAATGATTGCTTTAGATTGTGCGGCTTCAGAATTTTATGTAAACGGAAAATACGATTATACTAAATTTGAAGGTGAAACTGGAAAAATCAGAACTTCTGAAGAACAAGCTTCTTACTTAGCAGAATTAACAGAAAAATATCCAATTATTTCTATCGAAGACGGAATGTACGAAGACGATTGGGAAGGTTGGAAATTATTAACAGAAAAAATCGGAGATAAAGTACAACTAGTTGGTGACGATTTATTCGTAACGAATGTAGAAAGATTATCTCGCGGAATTAGCCAAGGTATTGCAAATTCAATTTTGATTAAAGTAAACCAAATAGGAACTTTAACTGAAACTATTGCTGCTGTAAACATGGCGCACAACGCTGGATATACTTCGGTAATGTCCCACCGTTCTGGAGAAACAGAAGACAATACGATTGCTGATTTAGCTGTGGCTTTAAATTGTGGACAAATTAAAACAGGTTCAGCTTCTCGTTCAGATCGTATGGCAAAATACAATCAATTACTAAGAATTGAAGAAGAATTAGCAGATGTAGCTTATTTTCCTGGCGTAAATGCTTTTAAAGTAAAAAAATAACAATGTTATTGTCATGCTGAACTCGTTTCAGAATCTAAAAACACAACCCTTTCAGAATGTAAATTTTGAAAGGGTTTTTCTATTTTGTATAAATTCTAATTCAAAAACGCCAAATTCTCATTCATTCTCATTTTAATAAAACTAAAGCTTATTTTTGTTTATCAATTTATGAAGAATGAACAAAATCAGATTGCTGTATAGTATAGTATTACTCTCTCTTTTAGGTTTTGCCCAACAAAAATCTGCTGATAGTTTGATGCAAGTTTTGGGTAAAACCAAAAATGATATTGATAAAACCAATTTATTAAATACTATTTCGGATAGTTATAAAGTTGTGGACCCAAAAAAAATGTTTGTTTTTGGTAATCAAGCTTTGGATTTAGCCAAGAAAATAAACTACACTATTGCTCAAGGAAATGCTTATTTGAATCTTGGGAACTCTAAAATTATTGAGGGAGATTACAAAGTAGCAATCAATTATTTTCAGCAAGCTCAGGAAATTTTCGAAAATGAAAACCCAACGCCAAATACAAAAGACGAAATTGCATCAGGTTTAGCAAAATCGTATGGAAGCATCGGAATTGTTTTATCGGAACAAAGCAATTATGCAAAAGCACTTCAGTTTTATTTGAAATCGGTAAAAATTTATGAAAAGTTAGATGACCAAGTGCGTTGTGCAAAATTGTATAACAATATCGGTGTAATTTACAAATCTCAAAAATCTGACTTTAAAGCGTTGGAGTTTTTTGTAAAAGCCGAAAAAATTCAATCTAAATTAAAAGATGAAAATATTTCGATAACATTAACCAATATTGCAAATTGTTATTTGAATCAAAACAATCTTGAAAAAGCTAATTTTTACTATAACGAAGCAAAAAAAGTTTTAGACAAACATTCAAATCCAAGAGCTTTAGGAGAATGGTACAACAATAAAGGTTTGTTAAAAAAAGCCGAAAAGAATACAATTGAAGCGATTGAAAATTGGCAAAATGCAATTACAACCTTTCAAAGTATTGATGATAAATTTGGCTTGGCCGATACGTATTTGTATTTGGGTCAGTTGTATTTTGAACAGCAAAGTTTAGATAAAGCACTTGAAAGCACAAATCAAGCATTGCAAATAGCTGAACAAATTGAAGTAGTTGAGCAACAAATGTTATGCGAAAAATTAATTAGTGAAATTTATAAAAAGAAAGGAAACGCATCACAAGCTTTATTGCACTTTCAAAATTATAGCGCGTTAAAAGATAAATTGATTAATGAAGAAAATATCAGAAAATCGGTTGAATCTTCTATGAATTATGAATTTGAAAAGAAAGAATTACTTCAAAAAGAAGCGCAAGAAAAAAGAGAATTTCTAATTCAGGAAGAAGCAAAAAGTTTTAAACTCAAAATGCTTTTTGGAACATTAATCGGTTTGTTAGTTTTAGGAATTATTTTCTTGATTTATAATCGAAACCAACTTAAAAAAACGCTCACACTTCAAAAAGAATTAGCAGAATATGAACAAAAAGCCTTGCATTTACAAATGAATCCACATTTTGTATTCAATTGTTTAGGTTCAATTTCGAGTTTTATCGTGCAAAACGGAACTGATTCTGCGATTAAATATTTGGCAAAATTCTCAAAATTAATGCGTTTAACATTAGAATATTCAAAAGAATCACTTATTCCAATTGACAAAGAAATCGAAAGTTTGCAAAACTATTTAGAATTAGAACAATTGCGATTCAATAATAATTTTGATTTTTCGATTACAAAAAGTACTGAAATTGAAGATGATGTTGCTTTGCCACCGCTTTTATTACAACCATTTGTTGAAAATGCAATAATTCATGGGGTGATTCCTAAAAAGACAAAAGGCAAAATCAAAGTAGATTTTCAAATTGATAAAGAGAGCTTAGTTTGTACCATTGAAGACGATGGAGTAGGTTGTGAAACTTCGAAAAAAGTAAAGGAAAATTCGGTTTCTGTTCACAAATCAATGGCAATAGATATTATTAAAAAGCGATTAGAAATGATTGCTTCATCAACTCATAAAAATGCAACAATTTCCATCGAAGAAATAAACGCAAATAATAATAATTCGGGAACAAAAGTGGTTTTAAAATTACCAATTCAATACATACAATAATGATTTCAGCAATACTAATAGACGACGATATAAATTTAAGAAACGGCATGAAGGGTTTGCTTCAATTGTATGCGCCACAAATTACAATTATTGGTGAAGCCGGTAGTGTAGTTTCAGGTGTTGAAGCAATAGAATCATTAAAACCGCAAGTTGTTTTTTTAGATATTCAATTGAATGACGGAACTGGATTTGATATTTTAGAAAAAATTACAGCGTTAAACGGAACTACAAAAGCACACATTGTTTTTATTACAGCTCATGAGCAATATGCTATTAAAGCATTTCGATTTAGTGCTTTGGATTTTTTGCTTAAGCCAGTTGATCCTGATGAATTGCAGAAAGTAATTCAGAAAATTAAAGCTGAGATTGAAAAAAACGATAGTTCATCGCACATTGATTTATTATTAGAAAATATTAGAAAAAAGGTAGATAATTTTAAACGAATCGCATTATCAACTTCAGATGGAATTCATCTTTTTGATGTGAGTGATATCATTAGATGTGAAAGTGAAGATAATTATACTAAGTTTTTCATTAAAAATTCGAAACCAATTTTGATTTCTAAAACATTAAAAGAATATGAGGAATTGTTAACCGAACACGGTTTTGAACGCATTCATCAATCGCATTTGATTAATTTGAATTATTTAAAATCCTATATAAAGAAAGATGGAGGTTATGTAGTAATGGCAGATGATAGTCATTTGCCAATTTCGCAACGAAAAAAAGAGAGATTACAAGAAATATTAAAGAGTTTTTAGCGAATTCTAAGTTAGAATATAGCTTTACTCAATTGCTGAAAATTTAAGATTAATAGTTTTTACTTTTATATCATATTAAAGAAAAACAAAAAACAAACACTATGAAAAAAATATTTTTACTACTGTTATTTATATCAACAATTGCTCAATCTCAAATTGTAAATATTCCAGATGCAAATTTTAAAGCTAAATTAATTGATCTTGGAGTTGACACAAATTCTGATGGGAATATACAATTTAGTGAAGCTATAGCTATAAATTCGTTATCAATTTCGAATTCAAATATTGGAGATTTAACTGGGATTGAAGCTTTTTTAAATTTAGATTTTTTAGATTGTACGTTTAATAATTTGCAAATATTGGATTGTATGGCAAATTCAAATTTAACTGCAATTTATTTTATTGGTAATCCTCTACTGCATACGGTTTTAATTAAAAATGGGAGTAATGAATCTTTGAATATGGATTACGGAAGTTGGACAGAAAACTGGATGCCTTTTAATAATCCAAGTATTCAGTATGTTTGTGTTGATGAAAATCAGTATAGCAATGTACTTTCTTTAGTTGGTCCAGGTGTTCAAGTAACAGATTACTGCTCTTTCACACCAGGAGGAGATTATAATACAATTACAGGAGCAATAATTTACGACCAAGCAAATGATGGTTGTGATGCATTTGATTTAACACAAAATTATATCAGAGTAGATATTAATGATGGAACTAATACTGGGGCTTCCTTCACAAACGCCACTGGAAATTATTCTTTTTATACTCAAGCTGGTAATTTCACATTAACACCTAATATTGAAAATCCTACTTGGTTTAACTTTTCTCCTATATCGGCTACAATTCCTTTTGCGGATAATAATAACAATATAACTACTCAAAACTTCTGCATTACAGCAAACGGAGTACATCCAGATTTAGAAATTGTAATTGCTCCAATAGTTCCAGCAAGACCCGGTTTTACAGCGGAATATCAAATTGTGTATCGCAATAAAGGAAATCAAGTAATGTCCCAATTATATGGAGTTAACTTCTTCTATAATCAAAATTTAATGTCTTTTGTTTCTGCTACACAAGTACCAAGTAGTATTGTTTCTGGAGGAATGTCTTGGGATTTTGCAAACTTAATGCCGTTTGAAAGTCGTTCAATTAACGTGATAATGCAAATAAATGCTCCAACCGATACTAATCCTGTAAATATTGGTGATGTTTTACAATTTACTTCTTCAATTATGCCAATGGCTGGAGATGAATCTACAGTTGATAATTTGTTTCAATTAAATCAAACTGTTGTAGGTTCGTATGATCCAAATGATATTACTTGTATTGAAGGCAATGTAGTTGCTCCAAGTTACATAGGTGATTTTTTACATTATGTAATTAATTTTGAAAATACAGGAACAGCTCTAGCTGAAAATGTTGTAGTTAAAATTGAAGTAAATCCAAGTGATTTCGATATTAATTCGTTGCGCATTTTAGAAGCATCACATAATGCTACAATTAAAATTACCAATAATATCTTAGAAATTATTTTTCAAACCATTATGTTGGATACTGGCGGTCATGGTAATGTGCTTTTGAAAGTGAAGTCTAAAGAAAATTTGGTTACTAATGATATTGTTACAAAAAATGCAAAAATATATTTCGATTATAATTTTCCAATTTCAACAAATGATGCCAATACAACTTTTCAAGTGTTAAGTAATTCAATTCTAACGAAAGATTTAGCAATTAGTTTGTATCCAAATCCAACTTCTTCGTTGATAAATATTAAAGCTGAAAATGTAGTGAAATCTATTGAAATATACGATGTGCAAGGAAGAGTAATACAAGTTAACAAAACAGATTCTAAAGAAGTTGTTTTGGATGTATCTACTTATAATTCAGGAATTTATTTTGTAAAAGTTAGTACGGATTTTGGAAGCCACGTAGAAAAAATAGTTAAAGATTAAGTTAAATAATTTTTTTTAAGCGAAGAAACTCAAAAAAGTAAAATTTTTTGGGTTTTTTTTATGTATATTATTTAACCATAAATTATAATAAATTTCTTTATTGTTAAAGGATAATTTGTTAAATTCGCAAAATACATAAATATTTATCAAAAAATACATTATAATAATATGTCAAAAACTGCAATATTAGAGCTTGATGGCAAAAAGTATGAGTTTCCAGTTATCGTAGGAACTGAAAATGAGGTTGCTATCGACATCGACGCCTTACGTAGTGCTTCTGGTGCTATCACAATTGATCCGGGATATAAAAACTCGGGTTCATGTAAAAGTGAAATTACTTTTTTAGATGGTGAAGAAGGAATTTTACGTTACAGAGGATATTCAATCGAAGATTTAGCAGATAAAGCTGATTTCTTAGAAGTTTCTTATTTGTTGATTTTTGGAGAACTTCCAACAGCAGCACAATTAGAAAAATTCGAAAACGATATTCGTAAATATACATTGGTTAATGAGGAAATGAAAAACATCATTGATGGTTTCCCAAAAACAGCTCACCCAATGGGCGTTTTAGCTTCGTTAACAAGTGCTTTAACTGCTTTTAATCCTAAGTCTGTGAATCCTCACAACGAAAAAGAAATGTATGAAGCAGTTTGTAAAACTATGGGTAAATTCTTAGTAATTGCTACATGGACTTACAGAAAAACTATGGGTTATCCTTTAAACTATTACGATAATACAAAAGGGTATGTTGAAAATTTCATGCGTTTAATGTTTGAATTACCTACCGGGCCATACAAAGCAGATAAAAAAGTTATTGATGCATTGGATAAATTATTTATTCTTCACGCCGATCACGAACAAAACTGTTCTACTTCTACGGTAAGAATCGTTGGTTCTTCTCATGCAGGTTTGTTTGCTTCAATTTCTGCAGGTGTTTCTGCACTATGGGGACCACTTCATGGAGGTGCTAATCAAGCAGTTTTAGAAATGTTACAAGAAATCCATGATAATGGTGGTGATGTTGCTAAATTCGTTTTAAAAGCAAAAGACAAAGACGATCCATTCCGTTTAATGGGATTTGGTCATAGAGTTTACAAAAACTTTGATCCAAGAGCAACAATCATTAAAAAAGCAGCTGATGATGTTTTAGCAGCTTTAGGTGTTGATGATCCATTATTAGATATTGCAAAACAATTAGAAAAAGTAGCTTTAGAAGACGAGTATTTCAAAGCAAGAAATTTATATCCAAACGTAGATTTCTATTCAGGAATTATTTATCGTGCAATGGGAATTCCAGTAGAAATGTTTACCGTTTTATTTGCTATTGGTCGTTTGCCAGGTTGGATTGCGCAATGGAAAGAAATGCGTATCAATAAAGAGCCAATAGGACGTCCAAGACAAGTGTATACAGGTTATACTTTACGCGATTTTAAAGAAGTTAAAGACAGATAATCATAAAAAAATCCCACTAAATTTTAGTGGGATTTTTATTTTTTGTTGATTCGCGATTTATTCAGCAGGTTTTTCAGCAGCTTCGTCATTAGCTACATCCTCAACTTTATCGTCAGCTTTTTCAACTACATTTTCTACAGCTTCTTTAGCTTGATGTGCTTTTTCTTCAACCCATTCTGTTGCATCTGCTACTTTTTCTTTTGCAGTTTCAACAAAATCAGCTACTTTTTCGGAAACGCCCATTTCATCTAATTTTTGAGAAGCCGTTTCAGCAACATTTTCTACAGTTTCTTTAACTTCAGCAGCAACTTCTGTTACTTTTTCCATTGCATTATCAGCAACTTCACTTAAATTTTCTTTTGCATTTTCAGCAGTTTGTTTGGCTTTTCCAAAAAGTGAGCTAAAAAAATTTGATAATCCCATGATATTTTATTTTTAAGTTTTATCAAATGTAGTAAAATATTGTGAAATAGATAGTTGGATTTGATAAATTATACGACACCACGCAATTACTATATCGTTTGCTTTTGCTATATTTGTCTTTATAGCATAAAACCAATAAACGTAAATAAAAACTAAAGTTATGTTGCAATTAAATGTAAAAAACGAAACAGCACGTTTGAGGGCAGTGGTGTTAGGAACTGCTGTTAGCAATGGTCCAACACCTACAATCGAAGAAGCTTATGATCCAAAATCATTGGAGCACATTAAAGCTGGAACTTACCCTGTGGAAGCAGATATGGTAAAAGAAATGGAAGCATTTAATGCGGTTTTTCAAAAGTATGATGTCAAAGTTTTCAGACCAGAAATCATTGAAAATTACAACCAAATTTTCGCAAGAGATATTGGATTTGTAATCGATGATATTTTTATCAAAGCCAACATTTTACCGGATAGAGAGCGCGAATTAGACGCCATTCAATACGTAATAGATCAAATTGACCCAAAAAAAGTAGTTCGTCCGCCAGAAGAGGTGCATATTGAAGGTGGTGATGTAATGCCTTGGAATGAATATATTTTTATTGGAACATATAAAGGTTCAGATTATAAAGATTATATTACTGCAAGAACCAATTGGCAAGGTGTAGATTACATTAAAGCCTTGTTCCCAAATAAAATTGTGAAAGCATTTGATTTAGTAAAATCGAAAATTGAGCCTCGTGATAACGCTTTGCATTTAGATTGCTGTTTTCAACCAATAGGTACCAATAAAGGGATTATTTACAAAAGCGGTTTTCGTGAAGAAGCAGATTATATGTTTTTAGTGAATTTATTCGGAAAAGAAAATTTATTCCATATCGAAAGAGAAGAAATGTATCACATGAATTCAAACGTGTTTTCGATAGCTCCAGATGTAGTAGTTTCTGAAAAGAATTTCATCAGATTAAATAATTGGCTTCGCGAAAACGGATTTACAGTTGAAGAAATTCCTTATGCAGAAATTTCAAAACAAGAAGGATTGTTGAGATGTTCAACTTTACCATTAATTAGAGATTAAAATGTTGACTGCTATTTATTTTTATGTTGTTTTTCCAATAATTATTATTAGTGCGATAGTTTATGTGGTAAAAAACACTAAAAACCCAAATAAAAATAATGTTGTAATCAAAAAATACGATTTATCAGAAAAAAATAAAGAAGAAAAACATGAACCAAACAACTAATTCTATATTAATGATTCGTCCGGTGGCATTCCGAATGAACGAACAAACGGCGGTTAACAATTATTATCAAAAAGTATTGGACAATTTAACACCAACTTCGGTTAACGCAAAAGCACAAGAAGAATTTGATACTTTCGTTCAAAAGTTAAGAATGATTGGATTAAATGTTGTGGTGGTAGAAGATACATTAAGTCCAGATACACCAGATAGTATTTTTCCAAACAACTGGATTTCATTTCATGAAAATGGTGATGTAGTTTTATATCCAATGTTTGCCGAAAATCGCCGATTAGAACGAAGAGAAGATGTTTTAGAGCGATTAGAAGATGAAGGTTTTGTAATCAACGAAATCATGGATTACACTTCAGCTGAAGAAGACGAAGTTTTCTTGGAAGGAACAGGAAGTATCGTTTTAGATAGAGCTAACGGAAAAGCATATTGTGCTTTATCGCCAAGAGCAGACGAAGAATTATTCATTGAATTTTGTGAAGATTTTGAATTTACACCTGTAATTTTTGAAGCATTTCAAACCGTTAACGGAGAAAGAAAACACATTTATCATACCAATGTAATTATGTGTGTTGGCGAAACATTTGCAGTTATTTGCGCAGATTGTATCGACGACAAAAAAGAACGCAAAATGGTCTTAGATAGTCTAAAAGGTGATGAAAAAGAGATTGTTTTAATTACTGAAGACCAAGTAAATAATTTTGCAGGAAATATGTTAGAAGTAAAAGGAACTGATGACAGAAGATATTTAATAATGAGTGCATCGGCACATCAAAGTTTGACTAAAAAGCAAATTGCACAATTAGAAGAACATGTAACCATTGTAAGTTCAAGTTTAGATACAATTGAAGCTTGCGGTGGTGGAAGTGCACGTTGTATGATGGCAGAAGTTTTCTTGCCGAAAGAATAATTTACAACTATAAAATAGAAATCCCAAATTCCGAATCAAATTGGAATTTGGGATTTTTTATATTTTTAGATTCAAAATTAAATACCTCTTATAATACTCAACACTGCACTAATAATATATTGAATACCAATAGCAATCGTTAAAAAGCCAATAATTCTCGAAATAGCTACAATTCCCGAAGCTCCTAAAATATTAGCTAAATAATGCGCACTTCTTAAAATTAGATAAATTGTTGCAGCTACCACTAAAATAGCTATGGAAGAAATGATGATTTCATTAGTAGTGTTGTGATCCTGATAAAAAGCAATTAATAACGAAATTGATCCTGGACCAGCTAACATAGGCATTGCTAAAGGTGTTAATGCAATATCATGACGATTTTCAACATCTTTTTGTACTTTTTTGTTGATTCCTTTATTTTTGCTAAAGTTTCCATTTAGTAACCCAAAGCCCGAACTTGTAATAATAATTCCTCCTGCAATTCGTAACGCAGTAATTGTAATTCCAAAAAATTGCAACACATATTGACCAATAAAAAACGAAATTATTAAGATTACAAATACATTAAAAGAAGTCAATAACGATACCTTTGAGCGTTCAGCTTTTGTGTAACCTTGTGTTAGCCCAACAAAAATTGGAACAGTTCCAATGGGATTTAGGACAGAAAATAAGGCTGCGAATAGATAAATAAATAATTCCATGTTTTTTTACAAAGGTATTTGAGCTTTTCTTTAAATGCATTAAAATAATGTAAACTCAAAGTTATACTTATTATTTTAATTTACTAAATTTATAGAAAATATTATTCACATGAAAACATTAGTCATAGGCGCTTCAACCAATAAAGAACGTTATTCGTATAAAGCTATTCATAGTTTAGTAGATAAAAGTCATCAAGTTGTAGCCATTGGAGCAAAAAAAGGAATGGCATTTGATATTCCAATCGAAACTGAAAAAGCCGATTTTCATGCAATTGATACAGTTACTTTATATCTAAATCCAAAAGCCCAACAAGATTATTACGATTATATTTTATCGTTGAAACCAAGACGAGTAATTTTTAATCCAGGAACTGAAAATCCTGAATTGTATAAAATTTTAGAAGCAAATAATATCAAATATGAAGTGGCTTGTACGCTAGTTTTACTTGCGACGAATCAATACTAAACCAATAAAAGTTAGTAATCCGTTTACGATTAAAATTTCAAATCCAAAGGCGAAACCAAACCAGGCTTCGCTTTTTAGGTTTAAAATAATAGAGGTAATAACAGATAATATCGCTACAATTGGAGTGAATTTGTCTTTTATTTGCCATTTTGTAAACAATCCAAAACTATACAATCCTAATAATGGACCATAAGTAAATCCTGCAAATTTTAATACTTTGTCAATGATGCTCGAATCGTTAAATGCATATTTAAAGAAAAGTATCACTAAAATTGAAACAAAAACAAAGCCTAAATGAATTCGTTTTCGAATAGCAACTTGTTTGGTAATATCATATTTTTTTTCGATTTCTAAAATATCAATACTAAATGATGTGGTTAATGATGTTAAGGCACTATCAGCACTTGAATAAGCAGCAGCGATTAAACCTAATATAAAACTGAATGCAACAAAAATTCCTAAATGCTCATTGGCTAAAACAGGAAATAATTTATCTTGATGTGCGTCGATATTGTGTTTCAAAGCATATTCTGTAAATAAAAGCCCAAGAACTAAAAACATAAAATTCACAAAAGTTAAAACGACGGTAAACCAAAACATGTTTTTCTGCGCATCTTTTAAACTTCTACATGTTAGGTTTTTTTGCATCATATCTTGGTCTAAACCTGTCATTACAATCGCAATAAAAGCTCCTGAAATAAATTGTTTCCAAAAGTAACTTGGCAAACTAGCATCTTCAAAAAAGAAGGTTTTTGAAAAATCACTATCAGCAATAAAACCAGAAATTGTATTGATGTTTAAGCCTAAATCTTGCGAAACAATCACAATACAAATTCCAACCGATAAAAGCATGAAGAATGTTTGTAATGTATCGGTCCAAATAATAGTTTTAATTCCCGATTTAAAAGTGTACACCCAAATTAATAAAATGGTAACAGAAACAGTAATCCAATACGGAATTCCTAGTGGTTGAAAAACTAAAGTTTGTAACACATCAGCAACCAAAAGCAATCGTAAATTTGAGCCAACAGTTCTTGAAAGAATAAAAAACCAAGCACCTGTTTTATAAGAATAGCGTCCAAATCGGTCACCCAAATAACTGTAA
>Ga0209800_10001036_pt1 | contig 33152 bp, 19 predicted proteins | sample Higcelweek8metaG_FD_187174 | JGI IMG/M metagenome (GOLD analysis project Ga0209800, IMG submission 187174) | Freshwater pond sediment microbial communities from the University of Edinburgh, under environmental carbon perturbations - High... | ecosystem: Environmental > Aquatic > Freshwater >...
CCCTCAAATCTCCAACGCCCACAACAGATAGGGACCGAACTGTCTCACGACGTTCTGAACCCAGCTCGCGTGCCACTTTAATCGGCGAACAGCCGAACCCTTGGGACCTTCTCCAGCCCCAGGATGTGACGAGCCGACATCGAGGTGCCAAACCGCTCCGTCGATATGAGCTCTTGGGAGCGATCAGCCTGTTATCCCCGGAGTACCTTTTATCCTTTGAGCGATGGCCCTTCCATTCGGAACCACCGGATCACTATGCTCTACTTTCGTACCTGATCGACTTGTCGGTCTCACAGTCAAGCACCCTTGTGCCATTACACTCTGCAGGCGGTTACCAATCGCCTTGAGGGTACCTTTAGGAGCCTCCGTTACTCTTTTGGAGGCGACCACCCCAGTCAAACTACCCACCACACAATGTCTCCCGATTGCTCGGGATTAGGTCCCAGATAAGCAAAGGGACGTATTTCAAGGATGGCTCCACGAGTCCTGGCGAACCCGCTTCATAGCCTCCGTCCTATCCTACACATCACTTACCCAGGATCAATGTGAAGCTGCAGTAAAGGTTCACGGGGTCTTTCCGTCCCGTTGCGGGTAATCGGCATCTTCACCGATACTACAATTTCACCGAGCTCATGGCCGAGACAGTGCCCACATCGTTACACCATTCGTGCAGGTCGGAACTTACCCGACAAGGAATTTCGCTACCTTAGGACCGTTATAGTTACGGCCGCCGTTTACCGGGGCTTCATTTCAATGCTTCTCTTGCGATAACATCCCCACTTAACCTTCCGGCACCGGGCAGGTGTCAGGCCATATACGTCATCTTTCGATTTAGCATAGCCCTGTGTTTTTGATAAACAGTCGCATGGGCCATTTCTCTGCGTCCCGACTTGACGTCGGGATCCCCTTCTCCCTAAGTTACGGGGTTATTTTGCCTAGTTCCTTAGCCATGAATCACTCGAGCGCCTTAGGATTCTCTCCTCAGCTACCTGTGTCGGTTTACGGTACGGGTATCATACTCGCTTTTCTTGGAAGCCCTTACTCCGCTTCGCTTCACCCGAGGGCTAGGCTCAACGTGCATTTCCGTCAGCACGTAGCGGGCTGGGGGCTCCGTCACTTTTATTGTATGATGAGCGCAGGAATATTAACCTGCTATCCATCGAGATCGCCTTGCGGCTTACCCTTAGGCCCCGGCTAACCCTGATCCGATTAACGTTGATCAGGAAACCTTAGCTTTTCGGCGAGCGGGTTTCTCACCCGCTTTGTCGTTACTTATGCCTACATTTGCTTTTCCGGAAGTTCCACCATGCCTCACGACACAGCTTCGACACCGCCGGAATGCTCCCCTACCGATCGTCAAATTAATGACTATCCCATAGCTTCGGTGATGTGTTTATGCCCGATTATTATCCATGCCCGATCGCTCGACTAGTGAGCTGTTACGCACTCTTTAAATGAATGGCTGCTTCCAAGCCAACATCCTAGCTGTCTAAGCAATCAGACCTCGTTAGTTCAACTTAACACATACTTGGGGACCTTAGCTGATGGTCCGGGTTCTTTCCCTCTCGGACGCGGACCTTAGCACCCGCGCCCTCACTCCTGTAAAACATTTTGCAGCATTCGGAGTTTGTCTGGATTTGATAGGCGGCGAAGCCCTCGCATCCAATCAGTAGCTCTACCTCTGCAAAACTAAAACAAGGCTGCACCTAAATGCATTTCGGGGAGTACGAGCTATTTCCCAGTTTGATTGGCCTTTCACCCCTACCCACAGGTCATCCAAGAGCTTTTCAACGCTCCCTGGTTCGGTCCTCCAATAAGTTTTACCTTATCTTCAACCTGCCCATGGGTAGATCACAAGGTTTCGCGTCTAGCGCCATTGACTGTATCGCCCTATTCAGACTCGCTTTCGCTTCGGCTGCGGTGCTGAACACCTTAACCTTGCCAATGACGACTAACTCGTAGGCTCATTATGCAAAAGGCACGCCGTCATCCCGATCACTCGGGACTCCGACCGCTTGTAAGCGCACGGTTTCAGGTACTATTTCACTCCCCTGTTCGGGGTGCTTTTCACCTTTCCCTCACGGTACTAGTTCACTATCGGTCTCTCAGTAGTATTTAGCCTTGCCGGATGGTCCCGGCTGTTTCAAACAGGATTTCTCGTGTCCCGCCCTACTCAGGATACCACTATCTCTTATCTGCTTTCGTGTACGGGGCTATCACCCGCTATGGCCTGACTTTCCAGTCCGTTCCACTTCACATCAATTCAAATATCGTGGTCCTACAACCCCAAAATTGCCTGAACAACTCTGGTTTAGGCTGTTCCCATTTCGATCGCCACTACTCTGGGAATCACTATTGTTTTCTTTTCCTCCGGTTAATGAGATGTTTCAGTTCACCGGGTTTGCTTCCATATTGCTATGGATACCACGATTGCTCGTGGTGGGTTGTCCCATTCGGAAACCTGCGGATCGATTCGTATTTGCCAATCCCCGCAGCTTATCGCAGCTTATCACGTCCTTCTTCGCCTCTGAGAGCCAAGGCATCCTCCGTACGCCCTTGCTTATTTTCTTTCGCATTACTTTTTCCCGTACATTGCTGCACGAGCCCAAAAAATTTTTGTCTTTTGTGATTTGTTTCCAATATGTCAAAGATCGTAAGAAACTCCAACCAAATCCCCGAAAGGACTGGGTTGTGTTTCAGTGTCGCTACCAAAGGAGTTGAACCTTTGTACGCTGCCTGCGTAGCTTTTATTCCTTATTCTTTATTCCTTATTACTTATTCCTTGTTAAATCAGGAATAAACAATAATAAATAAGGAACCAATAATGTTTATGAACGTGTGACTTTTTTTGTTTCTCTACTTTGTTGTGATCGACTTCGCCAAGGCTTCGTCGAATCAGTGGAGAATGTCGGAGTCGAACCGACGACCTCTTGAATGCAAATCAAGCGCTCTAGCCAACTGAGCTAATCCCCCCGATAACTAAAAACAAATCCCAAAATTCAAATTCCAAATTCCAAAAAAAATTACTTGTTTGTAACCCCCTTTGGGATTTGTGTTTTGTAATTTGTTATTTGCCTTCTTTGTAGTCCCGCGCAGAGTTGAACTGCGGACCCCTACATTATCAGTGTAGTGCTCTAACCAACTGAGCTACGAGACTATTTTCAAGCTTTTAGCTTTAAGCTATTAGCTGTTAGCCCCGTTTAGCTTCTGGCTAAATGCCCATCGCTGCTTGCTCTGGTGTATATTTTAAAAAAAAGAACAGTCAAACACTTGATATTTTCATCAACAAGTTTTATCAAGGCTCCAGAAAGGAGGTGTTCCAGCCACACCTTCCGGTACGGCTACCTTGTTACGACTTAACCCCAGTCACCGGTTTTACCCTAGGACGCTCCTTGCGGTTGCATACTTCAGGTCCCCCCAGCTTCCATGGTTTGACGGGCGGTGTGTACAAGGCCCGGGAACGTATTCACCGCGCCATGGCTGATGCGCGATTACTAGCGAATCCAACTTCACGGAGTCGAGTTGCAGACTCCGATCCGAACTGAGACCGGCTTTCGAGATTAGCATCACCTCGCGGTGTAGCTGCCCTTTGTACCGGCCATTGTAACACGTGTGTAGCCCTGGACATAAGGGCCGTGCTGATTTGACGTCATCCCCACCTTCCTCTCACCTTACGGTGGCAGTCTCGCTAGAGTCCCCAGCATGACCTGATGGCAACTAACGATAAGGGTTGCGCTCGTTATGGGACTTAACCCGACACCTCACGGCACGAGCTGACGACAACCATGCAGCACCTTGTAGAAAGCCCCGAAGGGAAGGGTGTTTCCACCACATGCACTCTACATTTAAGCCCAGGTAAGGTTCCTCGCGTATCATCGAATTAAACCACATGTTCCTCCGCTTGTGCGGGCCCCCGTCAATTCCTTTGAGTTTCACCGTTGCCGACGTACTCCCCAGGTGGTTCACTTAATGCTTTCGCTTGGCCGCTTACTGTATATCGCAAACAGCGAGTGAACATCGTTTACGGCGTGGACTACCAGGGTATCTAATCCTGTTTGATCCCCACGCTTTCGTGCATCAGCGTCAATTATAGCTTAGCAAGCTGCCTTCGCAATCGGTGTTCTGAGTAATATCTAAGCATTTCACCGCTACACTACTCATTCCGCCTACCTCAACTATATTCAAGTTTCTCAGTATCAATGGCAGTTCTACGGTTGAGCCGCAGGATTTCACCACTGACTTAAAAAACCGCCTACGCACCCTTTAAACCCAATGAATCCGGATAACGCTCGCATCCTCCGTATTACCGCGGCTGCTGGCACGGAGTTAGCCGATGCTTATTCATGCACTACCGTCAAAACCATACACGTACGGCCTATTCTTGGTACATAAAAGAAGTTTACGACCCATAGGGCCTTCATCCTTCACGCGGGATGGCTGGTTCAGGCTTGCGCCCATTGACCAATATTCCTCACTGCTGCCTCCCGTAGGAGTCTGGTCCGTGTCTCAGTACCAGTGTGGGGGATCATCCTCTCAGAACCCCTAGACATCGTAGTCTTGGTGGGCCGTTACCCCGCCAACAAACTAATGTCACGCATGCCCATCCTTTACCGTTGTTACTTTAACCACATTACCATGCGATAACGTAGTGCCATGGGGTATTAATCCGAATTTCTCCGGGCTATCCCCCTGTAAAGGGTAGGTTGCATACGCGTTACTCACCCGTGCGCCGGTCTCCCTGAATTGCTCCAGGTGCCCCTCGACTTGCATGTGTTAAGCCTCCCGCTAGCGTTCATCCTGAGCCAGGATCAAACTCTTCGTTGTAATTATAAAAAAGTTTTAAATATCTCTCGCTCTTAATAAAACTCTCCGAAAATATTTTTCGGTGCTTGACTTGTTCTTTTTCCAATCTCTCAATGAACTTTTTCTCTTTTCCGCCCCGGCTTTTCTTCCAAAGCGGCTGCAAAGATAACAACTTTATTTTCTCCCAAACAAACTTTTTTTAATCTTTTTTTTCCCTTTTTCCTTTCTCCCTTTTCTTCACCGTTTTGCAGATGTAGTTTTCGTTAAAAGTCTCCCGGTTTTTTTTCGATCGCCTGTTCGGCTCCCCAATGCATAAACATTAGGAACCATTTTATCGCTGTACATGCTTTACAAGGAACGCCGCTCCTTCTGTTTTTTACTTCCAAAGCGGCTGCAAAGAAAGGACTCCTTTTCTAACTTTCCAAAATTTTTTTGATCTTTTTATCCTTTTTTTTTATCCCTAACAATAGATACTGCAAATCAAATTGTTAGTTATTGTTTAACATGAAATTATTTTTACCTATCTCCATTGATATGACATATTGTTTCACCTCCGTTCATAAAAACCGTGGTAATTTAATAAAATAGCAGCTTAAATATCCTCCCATTTTGTAGTTAAAATAGTGGCGCATTTTTGTTGCTGAAATAATTTAGAAAGCAAATCCAACGAATAAGGTGAGGAAAATAGAGAACCTGCCCCCAAAGTCAATCTGTTTTTTTAATTAATTACAAGTCGCTATGGGTTGAAACCTCAATTTATTTTTGATATAGCATCAAAAAAAAGCCCGGTATTTTTGGTACCGGGTTAAGAGTTATCCTAAAATAATGTATTTAATTAGTCTGCATTGCCATCGATTGTTTCAATGGTTCCATCCTCACGATAGGTCAATTCAACTAATTTGATGCTCCTCAACCATGTTTTTCCACCTGACGGTTTACAGTCGTGATGAAATAAATACCATTTCTTTTTTATTTCGATAATGGAATGGTGAGTTGTCCATCCGACAACCGGAGTCAAAATAACACCCTTGTACGTAAATGGTCCGTACGGACTGTCGCCAATGGCATAGCAAATCAAACCAGTATTCCCTGTAGAGTACGAAAAATAGTACTTGCCGTTGTATTTGTGCATCCATGAAGCCTCAAAAAAACGGCGGTGGTAATCGCCTGCCTTTATAGAATTACCGTCTTCAGACTGGATGACCAAATTACGCGGTTCTTCATCAAATTCAAGCATATCGTCGCTAAGCCTAACGACTTTGGCACATAATGCTGATTTGTGATTTGCTGGTTCGTGACCACTTTCAATGGCTTTATTATTCCGATAACGCTGTAATTGGCCTCCCCACAGACCTCCAAAAAACATATAATGAGTTCCGTCATCATCTTTGAAAACGCACGGGTCTATAGAATAACTCCCTTTGATTGGACTGTCCTGAGCGATGAAAGGGCCTTCGGGTTTATCGCTTATAGCCACACCGATATGGAAAACATCATTTCGATCTTTCAACGAAAAATACAAATAATATTTCCCGTTTTTACAGGCCACATCACAGTCCCAAAGCTGACGCCCAGCCCAAGGGATATCCTTTACATCGAGTGCGACACCGTGGTCGGTTACTACTCCATCTATGCGATCCATCGAGAATACGTGATAATCGCACATATTGAAATGGTCTCCATTATCATTTTCAGGAACTCCCGATTCAAAATCGTGGGAAGGATAAATATAGATTTTACCGTTAAAAATATGAACAGCAGGATCTGCTGAGTAAATACTATCAATTAGATATCTTTTTTTCTTTTTTACCATCTTTCTTTATAAATGTTTTTCTTTAATTCGCGTATAAACTTCTTCCAACGTTCCACTAAATGGACCAGGTGTTTCCATTTTTATCGAAACCAGGGCAGCGGCAAACTTCAACGATTCCGCAACGCCATGATCCAACCGGTGTGAAAGGTAAGCAGCAAATGTTGTATCGCCCCGACCAGTTCTGCCGGTTACATTGCTATTGGAGAATTTTTCATAATAGGTTTTCCCATTAACCCTAGCCAGTACGCCCTCTGAATGTGTAATCATAACTTCAGGGCAACCCCACGATTCGACAATGACTGCAGCTTTCTCCAAATCGTCGGTGCCGGTCAGAAGTTTAGCTTCAACAATATCCAGTTTCACTTTATCCATCATTGCAGCGATCTCTTTTTTATCTGCAACATCGCTGAACTCGTGGTTTTTTGTCTCAGGATTGATATGCCGAACAAAACTCTGCATATCGACTGACAAACTCTGATAGTTTCTGGCTTTTAACCCCTGCATCAGCGCCATATCGAATTCTGTATCCGAAATACCTGCAAGGTGGACACATGTTGAGTCAAGTGCCGGAACATCATTAATTGATATTAAACCTGCCGATTTGAGGAGGGTCATTTCACGTTCATCAACATTCGCTGAAAAGTGCAATACTCTATTGTATGAAGTCTCTTCGCTCGGAATAAGAAATGTATCGATGCCAAGATCTTTCATCGGTTGAAGAATGTGTTCGTCTTTCTCAGCCATCTTCGTAACGACGGCGACCTTCTTCCCTACCCTTGCGGCAACCATGGCCCCGCATAAAACGGCGCTACCAGGAGCTACACGAGCTACTCCTCCAAAGGGAATAATCTCGTCGTAGACCATGTGCCCTATAAATGTGATATCATATTTATTGCTCATAATTGATTCTTTTATTGATTGTAATGTGAACTTAATTGTTATTTCCTACCTCCTACTAACCTTTCAGCAACCAGGGATAGAAAGGCATCAGATCCTTCGACTCAATGGTTTCAGTATTATTCTTAGCCTGCAAATCCTTAATGTGATTCATCACAAGATGAGTCCATACAGCGCCTGGCCTTGGATAGGCTGCAACAATGTAATGTGGACCAGCCTCTGTTTCACCAGCTTCCATTTCCATTTCAGCCCGAAGGTTGTCAGGAGTTGTCAGGGTATTTGCGTAATCAAAGACTACCCGATCCATGTGTTTGTAAACCTCTTTGCTTTCCTCAACCATTCCGTAATAATCCAATAACTGGGCAAAGACATAGTTTGAAGTGGTATAAACGTCTTGTCCCTGTTCCGATTCAACGGGTTCACCATCCTTTGTTTTGCACATGGCCCAACCCATAAATGCTTTATTTGTATTATAAATGGTTCTAAGGATCTTCTTAACTCGTTCTTCGGGAATTGCGGGAGCTTCACCAATAGCGATTAGGTACCACAAAGCGTCCAATTGATTGGTCCAAACATCGGTATTCATATTTCCAGATTCAGGATCAAAGCAGGTAATGTAATATTCGAGTTTCTCACCCTTTTTATTTTCATCTTCCCTCCACAATTGCTCAAAACTTTTCCATGCTTTGTCATATATTGCTTGGATATGTTCCTCATCTTCTTTTTTGCCCAGCATTTGTGCCATTTTGATCAGCGCCTGACAACCGCCTAGGAATTGTGTGGCATCATAAGCATCGGCTCCGAAAAGGACCAAGTTATCAAACGTATTCTTAACATCGTCAGGATTTCCTTCTGGTATTCCATCGCCGTCAAAATCAAGCTTTAACAGTGATTCCAATCCAAATTTCATGGTTTCCCAATTCGATTTCAGGAACTCCATATCGCCAGTGAATTTCACATTTCTCAGTACCCGCATCATCAATTTTGGATACAGATCGACCCAGTAATTGTTATTGTACCAGGCATAATCGCTCACTTTGCGCAGAGGATGTCCCTTTGACAACATGCAAACATCATGAGCCACGCTGCCCAGAGTTTTGAAATCATCGCGAATCTGAGTTAACTTTTTACCTTCGTATGCTTCCGGATTTTCGTCAAAATGCATCCTTGCTTCAACAAACGAAGCATGATGGTGGTACCAACGCGGAGTAGGATCAACGGCATTGATAGAATCAATAAATGCCTGACATAAATCTTTTTCCACTTTTGGGAACAGCATCAGCAGCACCATTGAGTACCAGTCCACGTCGGAAGGATCGATGTAGGAATAATCGAAACATTCGAGGAAGCGTGCCTTTTCAACACCATTTTCTTCAACCCAGATATTTGCGTTTGAAAGTGGAAAATGAAGTTCATTCAGCATAAGCCGTGTTAAGCGCAATGCACCTTCCCTATCATTCTGATAAGAAGAACTCGATGAAATTAAATCAAAGATACGTTCCTGAATGGTTAATGTCGTACTCCACCATTTTGGGTAATTATCAAGGGCGATCTTAACCATATCAAGCCCCCGTGTTTCGGCATTATCAAAATTCTTAATGTATTTTCTATCATAAGTCTTTCCATCAATATATTCCTGAACAGGGAAGTCAAGAACAATCGCGAAAGGAATAGTCTTTGATTGGCCCGGACGGAGGGTCATCGTTAAACTTATGGCTGCACCATAATCTCTTCTTTTAATTGGTTCGCATTTTTCATAAAACTTACCCTCGTCGGTAATAAGAAGATCGCCGGAGTATTTGTTCAATAAGAAATAAGGCTGAGTATCCACTGCAACTCCATGAACATCTGATACGGCAATGATCATCTTGTTCTCAGTTTCCGTACTGCCCATAACGACACCGCGGATACCATTCATTTCAAACGCTTCATGTTTCTGTCCGGAAATTGCGGCACTGCTCACAAAAGCGCTATCCTGATCGGTTGGTTTAAGCTCTTTTTCCTGTAAATTAACCAGAGAAGGCCGTGGCACAACCAACGTATAATCCTGTTCCTCGTCTGTAATATTCTCCACAATAAATTCCTCAACACTAATCGGCATAAGTGTTTGCTCATTGCCTGACAATAATGGTGAAATCAGTCTTCTTGTTACCTTAACATCTTCCAGTGTATATTCAATTTCCAAAGAAGGGGTTGCAATGGTCATTTTCACATTTTCCTTGTCGATAGGCGCTGGATAGTAATTTTTCAGCGCTGGAATATCATCAGACTCCGTTTCGCCAGGGTGCAGTTGCGTTAATAATGTGTTTCCCTCGTAGGTGCTGATATATGGCGCTGAACCAAATTGAACGGCCTTTTGGTTTAACATGATAAGACGGCCGGCATCGTTTAACCGGTTATACAGGCCGTAAGGGGAAATACCGATTGAACAGGTTGGCGCTCCCTGCATGGCAACGGTATGCGGGAACTGCAAACATTTAGACATCCCCTGAAAATGCACCGTCATTTTATTTTTCTCATAAATTTCAGTGATTTGGGGACCCGATATGGTGTAGATATCGTGGATATCAAATGAATTGGATTTTGACATTTTATTTTCTTTAGATTAATATTTTGCAATCTGAACTGGATTCAATTGCTTCCAGTAGTATAATTACAATTCCGGGTGCCAGCATAAAATATAGCAGACACTCGGAATAGTATTAATTCATATTGTATGAAAAGGCGGCCTGATTAGCACTTCCCTTGCCATTCATTGACATTTTTCTTCTTTTTTTCCTTTGTTGGTTCAACATCAGGATCTTCAGGAATATTATCTTCGGCGCTCAAATCAATCGGCATCTTCGTTGTTGGATAAGGTTTAATTTTTCCAAACAATAAATCTGCAGAAATCCTGATAGAATCGGGAGTACCAGAGAAATTACATACAACAGCATCGGCTACAGTGGTTGTGCCTTTCCGATAAGGGAAATTGGTTACGATAACCACATTATGACCTGCTTTTTTCAGCGCTTTAACAAGATGTGTGTTGTTTCCCCGTTTCTCGATACGTGCATAGTAGTTGGTCATAACAACCAAGTCAGTACCCTCGGCTAATCTCAATGCTTCTTCAACATCTTCTTCTGATGCATGAAATGCTGCATCATCAAGAATAAGATTCGTAGAGTGTTTTGTCATCTGTTCACAGAACATGTGAGCATGGCTGTAAAGATCTTTTCCAAGAAATTCATAAGGGATGGTTTGCTCAATCACAAGGATTTTTTGGTCTTTGTTTAATGGCAGCAATTTTTTATCATCGCGAACAACCAATAAAGCTTTGTGAGCTACTTCCCATGAGAAGTCTCTATTTTCTTTACTTCTTACAATAGCAGTGGTTTCTTTCGGATCCATTTTGCCAGCTTTTTCAAATAAGCCCTGGTCGTATTTTCTGTTGAGCAAACGACGTACAGCATCGTTCACACGTTCTTCAGAAAGTTCTCCTCTTTCAACAGCGCTCTTGATCCCGAATAAGCACTGTGAACGTGATTCATCGTCAGCCTTTAATAGAATAGTGTCAACACCAGCTTTAATCGCCATAGCACATGCCAGTGGAAGTGGCCATTTTTTCAGAATAGCAGCCATACCTATCGCGTCGGAAACAATGATACCATCAAATCCCATTTCACCTCTTAAAAGATCAGTGAGTATCTTTTTCGAAAGAGTTGCCGGATATTCTGTATCGTATGCAGGGAAAATAGTATGTGCAGTCATCAACGCTGAAGCGCCTGCGTCGACACCAGCCTGAAAAGCGGCCAACTCAACATCTTGCATGCGTTTTTTGTCGCCACGGCATACATCAAGTGTTTCATGAGCGTCAGTTGCTGAATCGCCACGACCAGCAAAATGCTTGATGGTTGCGGTAACGCCTGCATCTTCATACCCACGAACAGTTGCATCAATGAACTTTGAGATAACATTTACATCGTCACCGAACGAACGGACACCGATTTCAGGGTTTAATGGATTAATGTTCACATCGCATACAGGGTGATAAAACTGTGTTACACCCATAGCGGCCATCTGCCGTCCCATAAGGTTTGCGATTTTATAGGCAAGGTCTACATCGCCAATAGCGGTAATACCCATTGGAGGTATAAATTGCAGAACACCTCCGGCGGAATAGTCATTCTTAAAATCGCCTTCCATGTCAATTGTAACGTGAAGCGGAATACCCGAAGGCCGGTCCATTGCAATTTGTTGAAGATTGTTTAATGCATCAGTGAGTTCTTCGGGTGTAACGCTTATACCAAAAGCGCGAGAGTCGAACCAAGTATGCGCGATATCGAAATAATCTGCTGGTTTCTCGAAGTTAGGATCGACTTGTGAACGCCCCCAATAAAGATTCTTGCAAGTTTCCAATGCATAAGGTTCAAGACAAATACCCCCTGCATGTAATTTGGTAATCTGTTCAATACCGGATGGTGTAGGTATGGCACCACGCCAGGTAAATGTAAGTAGCTGCCCGCATTTCTCCAGCAGGCTCATTTTCGCGATTTTTGCCGAAACAAAAGCATCTCTTTCTTTTGACATAATGTATCTCCTTATTATTTAATTAGTTATTGTGGTTTATCTATTAAGCGTTTCCTTTTCTGCGAGTTTTCAATTCTTCTTCAATTTTTACTTCCATTTTTTTATCAATTACATAAAAGAAAAGTAGGCCAACACCTAAAAGGAACGGAATTGTCGGAAAGATGCTCACCAGCAGTCTAGCACCTTCGGATACAGAATGAGGTTGAATAATCTCTTGCCCAACAACACCGCTTTCTTTAGCAATGTATCCGTATAAACCTAAAATCCATGTAACCAAAGCACCTCCTATTGAGAGCCCGGCTTTAAGACCTACCATCATTGCAGAAAAAATAATCGCAGTTGCCCTTCGGTTTGTTTTCATTTCTGAATAATCAGCAACATCGGCAATCATAGCCCAAAGAATAGGGATTGTAATACCATAGAAAAATCCGTGCAGAATTTGTGAACCAAACATTAAGAACACATTCTCAGGTTTGAAAAAGAAAAAGATCATAACAAAAAAGGCAGCAACGAGCAAGCCATACTTATAAACATCTCGTTTGCCGTATTTATCTGCCAATTTTTTCGACAATGAAATTCCAACAATCATGAAGATAATACCTCCAGCATTAAATAAACCAAAACCGGCAGCAGCAGGGTCAGATCCAAAGAAATTAATACCTAAATCAGACAAAGTGGATATAACCGGACTAATAAAATTGGCCAAAGCAACCTTATCAACATAGTTGTTAAAATAAAATACATACGAACCACCTTTCATTGCAAGGGTAATAAACACCAAAATGGTTAAGCTGAGCATGATCAACCAAGGTTTATTCTTTATAAGGTCAGACAGGTCATCTTTTACTGATGATTTTTGTTCTATCGTAGGTACAATTCGTTCTCTGGTAGTGAAAAATGTAATGAGTAACATGATTGTTCCAACGATAGCCATCCAGGTCATTACTGTTTCAATCCCAGCGGCCTTGTCACCATGGCCTGCATAAATAATAATCGGCAACATGAACACCTGTACAAAAAACTGGGCAAACATTACCGCCACAAAACGGTACGACGAAATACTATTCCGTTCGCCCATATCGCCGGTTATGACTCCGCTCAAAGCAGAGTATGGCAGATTACTTCCAGCATACAACAACAACAAAAGAGTATAAGTTGTAGCTGCATAAATCAGTTTCCCTTTGTATGCAAAATTTGGAGTCGAAAATGCAAGAAGTGCAATAACCCCCATGGGAATAGCTGTGTATAATACCCAAGGTCTGAATTTGCCCCATTTGGAATTGGTTCTGTCGGCTAATACTCCAATTATTGGATTAAAAATAAATGCAGCAACCAAACCGACAATAAGCATTATTATTGAAGCATCGTTGCTTTTAAGCCCGTAAATATCGGTATAAAAATAGGCTAAATAGGTAATTAAGGTTTGGAAAACCAAGTTCGCGGCTAAATCGCCCAAACTATAACCTATTTTTTCGAATACAGAAACTTTTTGTGAAATTGAACTCATAATATAAATTTTATGATTTTTGTGACAACTTATAATTGGAAACGGTGAGGACAAAATAAACCTTTTTTTTCATTTTGAAGATCTTAAAATGGCCGTATCATTTTAAATATTTGCATAATGCTTCAAAATTGAAAATAGGTGTTGATATTTTCCAAACGGCATATTGAAATCACAATTTTAGTTTTCTGATTCACATTTCTAATTTTAGATACTTGTTTATAAAATCAGATAAATATTCGATCTAAATGGTCAACCTTGATTGATTTGTCTTAATTTTAAAAATGAAAAAAAGCATCCATATTATGACCACAACATTATCGAGTATACTTGCAATTCTGATTCTTTTCGTCGTCCTGTTTTTCGGATGGTTAAAAATTGTAAGTGCTGGTAAAACCGAACCAATAAGAGATCAAAATGGAAAAGTAATCGAAGGCAGTGTTGCTGAAATTCAACGGATAGAAATCGGAGGAGTAAAGCAATTCGTTATCATAAGGGGAAAAAGTACAAAGAATCCGGTTTTACTCATGTTGCATGGTGGACCAGGTAGCCCCCAAGCACACATGAATTTGAAATACAATAAGGAACTCGAAAACCATTTCATTGTGGTTAATTGGGACCAGCGTGGCGCTGGTGGTTCTTATTCCAAAGGTCTACCCAAAGAATCGATAAATATCAACCGGATGGTTGAAGATACCCGTGAATTATCAAACTATCTGATCAATCGTTTTCAAAAAGAAAAGATTTTCATTCTCGGCCACTCATGGGGTTCATATTTGGGAATGCGTACTATTTATAAATATCCGGAATTATATCAGGCCTATATCGGCATAGGACAAGTATCTGATCAGCGAAAAAGCGAGGAACTCAGTTATCAATTCGTATTGAATAAAGCAAAAGAAACTAAGAACAAAAAGGCCATAAGAGAATTGGAGAGAATTGGTTATCCTGAAAATGGACTTTATAAAGATGGCGAAAAGAGCATGATGAAAGAAAGAAATTGGGTCATACACTATGGAGGAGCAGCTTGGAAGAGAAGCAAAAAAGATCTGATCTCAATTTATGTTATGCCTTTAATAAAATTCCGTGAATATACCATTATAGATAAAATCAATTATTTGAGAGGAATGGGCATTTCTCAAACAATGTTATGGGATTCCATCATGAACCAACAATTGGTTGATTTGGTCAAGAAAGTAGATGTACCCGTCTACATGCTGCAAGGACGGCATGATTATCAAACTTGTTTTGATTTAGCAAAGATCTATTTCGACTCGCTACAAGCACCAAAAAAGGAATTTTTCGAATTCTCGAATTCAGCACACATGCTGCCCTACAATCTCGAGATTGACAAATTCCATGATATAATGATCAATACAATCCTAAAAGAATCAATAAACTGAATTTAAGATTATTTAAGCTTCTTTGCTGGAAAACATTTGCATTCTGCCTTTCTAAAAAATTAAAAAGGTGTATTTTTGTTTAAAATCAAAAAATCTATTGTGAAAGACAGTATCGTTATTATTCCAACCTACAAGGAAAAGGAGAACATTGAAAACATTATCAGGTATGTCTATCAATTACCTGTTGAATTCCACATACTGGTCATTGATGACAATTCTCCAGACGGCACAGCCGATATTGTAAAAAAATTGATTCCTGAGTTTTCAGATAAACTCTTCCTGCTTGAACGTCCGGGCAAATTGGGTCTTGGAACGGCATATATCCATGGCTTCCGATGGGCTCTCGAACACGATTATCAATACATATTCGAGATGGATGCTGACTTCTCGCACAATCCCGACGATTTAGTCAGGTTACGCGAAGCTAGCATAAATGGCGCCGATTTGGTTATCGGTTCACGTTACGTTTCCGGAATAAATGTTGTAAACTGGCCACTCAAAAGGGTACTGATGTCTTATTTTGCCTCACAGTATGTAAGTGTAGTAACCGGAATGAAGATTCATGATTCAACCGCGGGTTTTGTATGTTTCTCAAATCGTGTTCTAAAAGCTATCGATTTTGATAAAATCCGCATGAAAGGTTATGGATTCCAGATTGAAATGAAATACACTACCTGGAAACTTGGTTTTAATGTACAAGAAATTCCAATCATTTTTATCGATCGGCAAAATGGCACGTCGAAAATGAGCGGAGGAATTTTTAGTGAAGCTTTTTTTGGCGTAATTAAGATGAAGTGGAGAAGTTTATTCTCTCACAATTCAAAGAATTAAATGATGTACAGCTCCTAAAAATGGGGCTGTTTTTTTATTAATCCAATTGAATCAGGGATCGATGAAGACTTATATACAACATGCAACCATCATTAATGATGGGCTTAAACTTGAAGGTTCTGTATTAATTGAAGGGGATATCATTCTAAAGATCAACCTTGAGAACACCCCTGAGCAAGCTGATAATTATATTGATGCAACTGGGTTATTGCTTATCCCCGGTGTTATCGACGATCAAGTGCATTTCAGGGAACCTGGTCTAACCTACAAGGGAGATATTTATTCCGAAGCAAAAGCAGGAATTGCCGGTGGGGTTACCTCTTTTATGGAAATGCCAAACACCAATCCTCAAACAATAACAATTGAATTATTAGAAGAAAAATATAAGAGAGCGTCTGAGGTTTCACTTGCCAATTATTCTTTCTACATTGGAGCTACAAAAAATAACATTGATGAGGTTTTAAAAACCAACCCACGAAATGTATGCGGCATCAAATGCTTTATGGGATCATCAACCGGGAACATGCTAGTTGAAGGCGATGGATTAATCACTCTTTTCAAACATGCCCACATGATTGTTGCAACCCACAATGAGGAAGAGTCAATCATTCAGGCAAATATTCAAAAATATCGCGATTTGTTCGGCGAAAATATCCCAATTGAATTCCATCCGCTAATCCGCAACGTTGAAGCCTGTTACCAATCGTCATACAAAGCCATTGAATTGGCAACAAAATACAATACCCGATTGCACTTGCTTCATCTTTCGACTGCCAAAGAAATGGAACTATTTTCGGCGGGAAATACTGCCCAGAAACAGATCACTAATGAAGTTTGTGTTCATCATCTTTGGTTCGACAACCGTGACTATCAGAAATTGGGCGCCAAAATCAAGTGGAATCCAGCAATCAAAGAAGAGAGCGACAAACTGGCATTGTGCGACGCTGTCAATTCCGGGAAAATTGATATTGTAGCAACAGATCACGCACCACATACGAAAGAAGAAAAAGAAAACACCTACTTCAGTACGCCTTCTGGTGGGCCATTATTGCAACATTCACTGGTTGCCATGTTAGAATTGGTCAATCAGGGTGTTTTCACTTATAATAAGGTAATAGAAAAAATGTGCCATTTGCCAGCTATTCTCTTTAAAGTAGAAAACAGGGGTTTTATTCGTGAAGGATTTAAAGCTGACCTTGTTCTGATTGACCCCAATGATACATGGGAAGTAAATTCAGAAAATATTCTTTATAGATGCGGATGGTCACCATTTGAAGGACAATCGTTTAAACATAAAGTAACCCATACATTTGTTAATGGGAACTTGGTTTATCAAAAGGGGAATTTTAATGAGAACAGTAAAGGAGAACGTTTAAATTTCGACAGGTAAACAATTTATATCTTGAAAAATCCAATCATTTCTTTCAAACGTGATGCCTCATTGTCAAGTGAAATTGCGCTAGCCGACATCTCTTCGGCATTTGTAGCATTTTGTTGAGTTGTATTATTCAAATCTTGAATTGCATAATTAATTTGCGAAACGCCGGTATTTTGTTCCTGGGTTGCAACTGCTATTTTTTGGATCAAACTGGTTGTTGTTTCCATTTTTGGTACAATATCAGTTAAAAGAGACATCGCTTTAGCCGAAAAAATAGAGCTCTCCCTCGAAACCTTATCAATTTCAACTGCTGCAACCTTGCTTTGTTCTGAAAGATTTCTGACTTCGCGGGCAATGACTGAAAATCCGCTACCTGCTGCACCAGCCCTTGCCGCTTCAACACCCGCGTTCAACGATAAAATATTCGTCTGATAAGCAATTTCATTGATTACCTTAATTTTTTCGACAATCAAATTCAAATAATTAAGCGCTTTTTGTGTCGATTCACTTCCAGATATCATATTAAAATTTGTGTCCTCGGCAATCGTTTTTGTTTCTTCAGCATTTTGATAATTATACCCAATGGTCTCGGCTATTTCTTCCATCGAAGTTGAAATTTCTTCCAGATTTCCAGCTTGTAATGCAGCCGATTGTGCCATAAACAAGGAAGTCTGCTTGATTTGATCTCCCATACTTGAAATGTTCTCGGAACTTTGTTTAATGCCTTCAAGAATTTTATTGAAGCTGACAGATAGTTCACTGATTGACCTTGCAATTACCCCCAACTCATCGCGCCGGTTTTTTAAATGTTCCTCGACACTAAAAGTTAAATCGCCCCGGGAAACTTTCTCCAGATCGTTAATTGTTTGCGTGAATGGTTTTTTAATAACCCTATAAACTGAAAATGCGACAAAGGAAATGACGATGACAGCAATTGGCATTGAAATATGATAGGGATACAAATCAGGTCGACCTGATGATATCCGTGTATTCACTGCTATAAAAAGGAGTGTCATAACCCACCAAAAGGTAATTTTGTAAAAAATTGAGTTTTTAAATAAGATTCTCATTATGACCAAAGCTATTGGTGTAGCAACCAATAGGGAGATCAATGATTTAATGATTACAGGATCCATAATTCATTATTTAAAACCTACATTTTCATTTTTGAAATAATCCGATAAGATAATTGGGAATATCGGTTAAGGATAACTCTTTATCATGAGCATTCAACAAAAAGGCCTGATAGGGCATTCCATAAACGATGGAAGAATTTTTATCCTGAACAATCGTATGTGCACCAGCATTTTTCATAGATAATAACCCCTTTGCACCATCAGCTCCCATACCAGTTAAAAGAATTCCCGTAGCTTTATTTTTAATAACCGTTGCAACGGAATCAAATAATACATCAACAGACGGACGATGGCGGTTAACAGGTTCAGTATCCAGAATATTTACTTTACAAATGCGGGCATTTCCACTTACAACCATGTGTTTGTTTCCAGGGGCAATTAGTACCCGACCCGGCACAACCATATCGTTATCTTTGGCTTCGATGACTTCAAGTTCACAAATATCGTTTAGCCTGTCAGCGAATAATTTGGTAAAACCCTGCGGCATGTGTTGAGTTATAACAATACCTGGGATATTCTTAGGTAATCTTCTAAGGATATATTCAATCGCAGTAGTTCCCCCTGCTGAAGCCCCAATGGCGATAATTTCTTCAAAATTAACACTAACCGGCTTGATAATTTCAGGCCGCATATTCTCTAAATCGAAAAGCAATCTTTGCTTTTGCCTCACATTGGCCTGAGAAGCACCTTTTATTTTCTCACAAACGAAAGAATAAAAGTCATAAAGATTTGAGTCTGATTTTAATTTAATTGGTTTATTGATAATATCGATGGCACCTTTATGAAAGGCATCGAGGCAAATAGCACGGTTCCCTTTGGTAATGCTCGAAACGATAATAACCGGGATGGGGTGTTGTTTCATCAGTTTTTGAAGAAAGGTAAGGCCGTCCATCATTGGCATCTCAATATCGAGCGTAATGACATCGGGAATGATTTTTTCGATGATTTCAACCGCTTTAAATGCATCTTCGGCAGTTCCTATCAACTCAAGACTTTCATCTGATTCTACAGCAGTAGCCAATACTCTCCTGAATATGATCGAATCGTCTATTACAAGAACTTTGATTTTTTTTTCAGGCTTACTCGTTTCCATAACTGATGATATTAAAACCTTATATTTTGAATAATATCGACCTTCACATTTCCATCGAATGGATTAAAGAGGATTTTGCGTCCAAAATTATCACCAGTAATTTCCTCAACAATCCTCACATTCAGTTCAGTAAGTTTTAGTTTTGCTACTTCAATATTTCTTTGGCCAACATTGAAAACCATTTTGTCGAGTTTTAACATGCTCCCACCGCCATATATTTTGGCAACAATACGTCGTTTAACAGCACCGGCAAGGATTACTTTATCGTGCAATTCAGTGATAGCAATATCTCCATATCTGACATCGGGTAATCCTTTATTGTTCCAGTATGGAAGTAAAAAATGGTTGACACCACCAATCTTTGTACCCTCATCCCACAACACTACCGCAACACACGAACCAAGTATGGTGAAAACTTTCATTTCACCGGAAACGATCGCTAATTCTCCTTGTTTGAGGTACTTAATTCTATCCAATTTTGTCTACTTCTATACCAACTTCTCTTTTAAAACATCGAGGGTAAAAGGCTTAACGAGGTAATCATCCATACCCGAATCGTAACAACGTTTTACACTTTCCTCCGACTCATTTGCAGTGATTGCAATTATTCTGGAACGATGACCGCTCACAACCTCATTTTCCCTGATTTTAACAGTGGCTTCAGGGCCATCCATTCCTGGCATGTATATATCCATCAAAATGAATGGGTAATTGTTTTCTATGCACAAATTTACGGCTGCCTGTCCGTTTGAAGCGACATCATATTCAAAACCCAATTTTGAAATAAACATTCCCAACACCTTTTGATTCAACGGATTATCTTCAACTAAAAGGATTTTGCCTGAAACTGAAATATTTTTTGATTTGTCTTCAATGACTATTTCTTTACTTTCTTCTCCGTGAACGCTTAAATTCAAAAGTTTGGGTAACCTTATTTTAAACTCAGTTATATCGAATGGCAACCTAAGTATATCGAAATTTTGGGTGAATTTTCTCAAACGCACATCTACTTTTACCTTAGGTGAAATTGTAAAAAGGAACGGCTGGTAATTATAATCTGCCTCTTTCTTCAAGTTCGATGCAAAAGTAAAACCACTTTTACCGTCATCACCACAATTTACAATGAACAAGTCGTACCGATATGCTTTAGCTCTGAAGATTCCTTTTTCAACAGATCCCGATACCGACACATCGAATCCCTGTGATGTTAGTTCATTTTTTATTTCTTCAGCAATTTTTGACTGATTTTCAACCACTAAAATCTTCATTTGTTTCATGATCAGTTTATTTTAACATAGACACTTGGGCTAACCTGACTTATGGCCTTGGAGTACTGCGAAATGGTTTCAGAAAGACCAACAAAAAGATAGCCACCCGGTTTTATTTTTTCAATTAATTTATTTACAACTTTTCTCTTTGATTCATCGTCGAAATAGATGAGTGTATTCCTGCAAAATATCACATCAAGTGAATCGTTTTGGAAAAAATAATCGTCGACCAGATTTAAAATTGAAAAATGAACTTTCTCTCTTAAGCTTTTAACCACCCGAATTTTGTTTTCGGTAATGTCTTTACTTATAAGAAAATATTTTTTAACTAACTTTTGATCGATCGTCTTAATTGTTTCCTTGTTATAAATTGCCCTAAAGGCTTTCATCACAGAAGAATTGCTAATGTCGGTCGCATAAATATTGAAGTCGAAATAAGGATTGCCTTCCTGAAATTCGCTCAGTATCATGCCCATCGTATAAGCTTCTTCGCCAGTAGAACAACCAGCGCTCCAAATTTTAAATGGTTTGAAAGACTCAGCTTTATAATTCAACAGTATTCTATCTTTCAGTAAATTAAAATGCTCAGGTTCTCTAAAAAATTCAGTTTTATGCGTTGTTAATTCATCAATCATACATTCAAATTCACCACTTTGTTTCCCCTCGGGTGACATTGCATAATCGAGGTAATCTTTAAAATTCGAAATCCCTGTTTTTTTTAAACGTTTGATCAATCGCGAATTAACCATTACAATTTTAATCGGACTTAGTTTTATCCCCAAACTTTCGAGCATAAACCGCTGTACCTTCGTAAATTCTTCAAGGGTTAATTTTTGGTTGTAAATATTAACTGTTTCGTTATAATCCATTTATTCATCTTCTATTTCATTTTCTCAAACTGGTCATCAAGATTATCATTGTCGGTTAAATTGATCCGAACCCCTTTTTGATGAATGGCAGTTTTTCTTTCTTTAACAACCTTTATCTCTTTTTTATCATCGATAAACTCATTCTCTATCACAGTTTCGAAAGAAGGTGTTTTTACAGCCGCAGGGATTTCCTCACTAATTTCTTTCTCCTCAGATTCAATTTTACTTTTATACGAACTAAATGAAGGCTGATCTTCATGATCGGAGAACATTCTTTCTTTGCTAAAATGGAATAGCCCATTTTCTTCACGAATATAGGTTTCATTAACAACCTTCTCATGGACTTCATTTTCGACGACTGGTTCCTCTTGAACTTCAACCTGAGCCTCTTCCAATTTAAAATAGGAGATCGAATCTTCAAGCGATTGAGTTAATTTCACCAAATCGTCTGAGCTGGCAGCCAATTCCTCGGCCGATGAGGCATTTTGCTGGGTAATATTATTGAGCTCCTGCAATGAAGAATTAATTTGATCGATGGTGTAATTATGTTCATTACTTGCTTCGGCAATTTGACTAACCAATTCAGCTGTCTTTTGGAATTCATCGACTAAAAGACGTAAATCATCAGCAGACTGACGTGTAAGTTCAACACCCTTTTTCGATACAATTCCTATTTCGGTAGCTGAACTTTGTGTGGTTTCTGCCAACCTTTTTACCTCTTCGGCAACCACAGCAAAACCGCGACCAACTTCTGCCGCACGAGCAGCCTCAACAGAGGCATTAATCGACAATATCTTCGTTTGATATGAAATTTCCTTTATAATCGAATTTTTTCTGGCAATGTCTTCGATAACTGCCAGTGCCGATTCAACTTTGTTGGCGCCATGTTGAATTCCTTCAAATGCATTTTTTGCAATATGCCCTGTTTCTGTAGCATTTTTTGCAGATTGTTTGATCCCTTCGGCAATTTGCTCCATGGCAGCTGTAATTTCTTCGGCGGCTGAAGCCTGTGAACCAGCTCCACTTGAAATGATCTGAGAACCTGAATTAAATTCTGAACTGGCATTCATAATGCTTGTTGAAAAGTCTTTAATAGAAATAAGTGTATCCTTTAGTTTTAACTTCAACTTCTCCAATGCATTGTTGATTTGGCCAATTTCATCATTTGATCTGTTTTTCACAGTGGCTGTCAGGTCGCCACTTGCTATTTGCTCAGAAAATTTCAGGGCACCTTGAATGCCTTTCCGTAGAGAGCGAATCGTAATGATATAAAATAATGTTGACAGGAATACCGCAATTGACATCCATATAATAATTCCCAAACGGATTTTAATGTGGATGTTTGACACACTTGTTAGATGATCTTGTAAATACTGGTTCTCCTGTTTGTTTAAGTCGAGAAGCTTTTGCGCCAATTGCGCCAAAAGGTTTTGTTTTGCATTGAGACTTTGTTGGTCATTGACAGAACTTTGCCCTAGCTGCTTTAACAAGTTTGAAATTTCGGGGAGCGCTCGTTGAAAGTAATCTGGCATTTCGAGGTTGCTCATCGTCTTTTTGCTATTCTCGTATATCGCCGAAATTGAAGAGGCATCATACCGAAAAGTAGTTGACCCTGAAAATTCAGAATTAGCCACGTTAGACCATAACTCAGCAGAAAGCTTGTTGGAAGCAGCTGTCAAATCAGTAATGAAGGCATTCGCTTGTAACTGCTGCTGCTGAAAAGATGCATGTGATTTCTCTATATCGTATAACCCCTTTGAAACAATGAGATAAGACAAAATAAAAGCAAACAGGAAAAAGATTGCTCCAAGAATCAATTTTGATGAAATCGTATTGCCAATTCTATTTGAACCCATAAGTATGGTTTTAAAGATCTTTTAAATCAAAATTTTCTGCTTTTAACTCAATAATTTCATCAACAGAGAATATTTTATCGGCATTGACCACAAGAATAAACTTGTCGTTATGTTTCAATGCCCCGTGTAAAAATTCTGCTTTGTTTTGTTTTCCAACTGTTGGCAAGGGTAAAACATCACTATTATAATACTTTACCACCTCGTTAACACTATCGACAAGTGCGCCCAGTTTTATTTTCTGGCCTTCATTTTCGATGGTAATAACCAGAATGCATGTTGATGATGTTATTTGGGTTTTTTCCATCCCGAATTTAATCCTTGTATCAATCATCGGAATGACCTCACCCCTCATGTTAAAAACACCAAGCATGTATTCCGGTGATTTGGGAACTTCAGTTACAGGTTGAAATTCTAAAATTTTCTCAACTTGCTCAACATCAACAGCAAAATATTCTTTACCTAAAGAAAATGTCAGATATGTTTCAAAAAGCTCTTCCATCTTTATTTATTTTTAATCTTTGAAAACTCAGTTACAATTTTATTTATATCTAATACCAACGCGACTGACCCATCACCAAGAATGGTTCCTCCCGAAATAAAGTTTTGACGTTCGAAATGGCTTCCAAGCGATTTTAACACAGTTTGATTCTCACCAACAACTGAATCAACGATCAAAGCAACCTTTTCTTTTTCATAACCAACCAAAACAATCTCCTGCCGCTCAGGAGGCGTTCCGCCAATTTCAAAATCTTCACGCAAATCGAAATAAGGCACTTGATTACCATCCAATACCATAAATTGATTAAGTCTCGATTCTTTTTCAAAATTAGAAAGAGTATAAATTTTCGAAACCTGCATGAGCGGAATTATAAAATCACGTTCATCGATCTTGACCTGAAGCCCATCGATAATGGAAAGTGTAAGCGGTAATTTTATTGTGAAAATACTATATTTCCCAAGTTCGGTCTCAACATTAATTGACCCTCTGATTTCAGAAATATTCCTTTTTACCACGTCGAGTCCCACTCCCCTGCCAGAGACATTTGAAATAATTTTGGCAGAAGAAAAACCGGGCAGAAAGATCAACCCAAGTAATTCATCATTTTCCAATTCCTGATCTTTTTTAATCAGTTTTTTTCTGATGGCGATTTTTCTAATGACATCCATGTCAATTCCGGCGCCATCGTCAATTATTTTAATGATTACATTATTGCTTTGGTGGAATATTCTCATGGTAACAACCCCTGTATCGCTTTTCCCTGAGGCTAAACGGTCTTCGGGAGACTCGATACCATGGTCGACAGAATTACGAAGAATATGCATGATTGGATCAGATAACTGTTCAATAATTTTTTTATCGAGAACAGTTTCTTCTCCTTCAGTAATAAAATCAACTTTTTTCCCTAATTGTTCCGACAAATCATGAACCATTCGTTTGTAACGTGTTATCGTAATACCAAAAGGAACAAGTGATATTGTAAAAGCATTGTCGCGAAGTTGTTTAGAGAAACTACCATATTTTTCAGCAACTGAAATCAATTCAGTATCACCCGAAAGGTTTGCAATGAGGTTTAACCTTGCCTGAAGTGTAACCATTTCACTTACCAGGTTTAAAAGCTGATCGATTTTATCGGTCGACACCCTGATGCTTTTTATGGCATTATTTGCTGATTGAATATCATCAGTCGATTTTTCTTTCTTCCTATTTTCTTCTTGTAATACATCGGCAATTTCTTCGGAATAATTTCCAGCGATTACTTTTATGTCTTCAAAAGATTTTTTAAAAATCTTCTCTTTCAGTTTTTCAAGCTCTTTATAAGCTCCCTGAATTGCTAAAAGATTTCCTTTGATGATTTCCTTTACAAGAAAGACAGACCCCGTTTTCAACCATGCAAAAACCTCTTCGATTGCTGAAATTTCTTCCCGGGTAGAGAGGATCATTCTCCAAGATGCAAATCTATCAGCTTCTTCGAGATTATTTACTTCAACATCTTTGCCCTTTTTTGAAAAGGTAATGTTATTCCCCATCAGCGCAAGTTCCTTGAACAGATAGAGCGGATGACTCAGTTCTGACGGAAGGCTATTGCCCGGCTCAAATTCAATATAATATGTAATTACAGGATGAGAAACTACTTCTGAAACTGATAACTCAACTTTTTTATCTTCTTTATTTTCAGAAACGACTACATCAAAAAGATGAATTTTTCGACATAGGTCAGCAAACCTTATTTGATCGGGATTCGCTAATTGTTCGTTTGTAGTGAGTAACGTTTTTAAAATATCAATTGTCTCAAGAGATATATCTTTCAATTCAGAAGAAAAAGCTATTTCCTTGCTTCTGACCCTATCGTAAATATCTTCAAGATCATGGGTGACTGCCAAGACTTTATCAAATCCGAGCATGCCACCACTCCCCTTAATTGTATGAATACTCCTAAAGATCTGATCAATTATCTCGGATGAAACCGATTCAATTTCAGTTGAAAGAAGGATGTCCTCCAACTCATTAATCAGATCATGGGTTTCTTCAACAAAACTTTCCCTCAGTTGGTCAATTGAATCTGCCATTTTTTGCAATTTTTAAATCTCAAATGTATTTGGAAAAAAGATTCCGCAATAATACTTAAAAATCAATAGTTAAAGTACGCATAATCTTACAATGAACACAATTAATTAATGAAAAAATTAATCAAATTATGCTCTACTTCGGCTAAACTAATTTTTGAAGAATCTCTAAAAATAAAAAAGCTTAAACTCTCCAAAAGTAATTTCTCAAAATGTTCGGTGTTCATGTTCTCAAAACCGATGTTAAAATACAATGTTTTTTTTACAATGAAAATAAAAAAAACTTGAATTCCAATAATTTGAAATTATTCTTTTTAAATGTCGTATCTACCAAATTCGATTACCTAAAACTTGTAAAAACCTAATCACAGACATATATTTGCGTCTCGTTATGACACCTGAAACAATTTACACAGTTTATTCCGGCCACCCCGGAGTTGCAGAGATTCAATCTTTTCTTTCAGAAAAAAAATGGGAATCACTCTTTTTGAAGGGCTTGTCCGGGTCAGCAGTATCATTTATTGTCGCCGCATGTTTTGGCAAAACTGATCGTCCAATTCTTTTTGGATTGAACGATCGCGAAGAAGCAGCCTATTTTTACGATGACCTTTCGTTACTGCTTCCTGAAAACAAGGTGTTGTTTTATCCTTCATCGTATAAACGTTCGGTACGCCACGGTAAGGTTGAACACGAAAACATCGTAAAGCGAACCGAAGTACTGAACCGGATTTCAGATAAAACAAAGTGCATTATTGTTACCTATCCCGATGCGCTTATCGAAAAGGTTATTTCGCCAGAAGCCCTGGTCTCAAACACATTAAACATTTCTATTAAGGAAAAGCTTTCGATCGAATTCATCAACGATGTTTTGTCGGAATACGAATTTGAGCGGGTCGATTTTGTATATGAACCCGGACAATATTCCGTTCGGGGTGGTATCATCGATATTTTTTCTTATGCCCATGAAAAGCCTTTCCGAATCGATTTCTTTGGAAATGAAGTAGAATCGATCCGGAGTTTTGATATCGACACTCAACTTTCATTAGATCAGTTCAATTCTGTTTCAGTCATTCCCAATATCCAACAGGCGGTGAAAGATGAAAAACGGATTGATTTTTTCAGCTACCTGCCCGAGAATTTCGTACTGGCATTTCGCGACATAGAATACACATCGGAACAAATTGAATTTATTCTCAACGAAATAGAGAGTTATAATGATACCACTGAAGATATTCTCTCACCCGATCAATTAATTGACGGAAAATTCTTTTTACATAAACTAAAGGACTTTCAATCCATCGAATTTGGAAACCGGAAATTTTCAAAAGGGGCTCATGTCGTTCAATTTTCAACGGTTCCTCAACCTGTATTCAACAAAAATTTTGATCTTTTAGCTCAGGAGTTGAAATTAAATTGGTCGAACGGATACCAGAATTTCATTCTTTCGAACAATGAAAATCAGATTGAAAGATTACGGGCTATTTTCGACGATAAGGCTCTCAATGTGAAATTTACCCCGCTGAATTTCACCCTACACGAAGGGTTTATCGACCGTGAAATCAAGTTTGCCTTTTATACCGACCACCAGATTTTTGAACGTTACCACCGATATAAGCTGCAAACAACGTCTAAGGCTCGCGAAACCATATCAATCAAAGAACTAAATAAACTCCATGTGGGCGATTACGTTGTTCATATCGATCACGGAGTTGGCAAATTTGCCGGGTTGGTAAAAACAGAAGTGAACGGTAAAACACAGGAAGCCATCAGGTTGGTATATAAAGATAATGACTCTCTGCTGGTAAGCATTCATTCGCTTCACCGAATATCGAAATTTAAAGGGAAAGAAGGCAACGAACCTACCCTAAACAAACTGGGAACAGCCGCCTGGCAAAAAATGAAAAACCGTGCCAAAAGCAAGGTAAAAGATATTGCCAAAGAGCTTATTGCCCTGTATGCCGAACGATTAAAGGAGCGTGGTTTTGCCTTTTCGCCCGACACATACATGCAGCAGGAACTCGAAGCATCATTTATATACGAAGACACCCCTGACCAAATTAAATCAACACAGGCTGTTAAAGAAGATATGGAACGGTTGATGCCCATGGACCGCCTGGTTTGTGGCGATGTGGGATTTGGAAAAACAGAGGTCGCCATTCGTGCTGCTTTCAAGGCAGTTGCAGATAATAAACAGGTTGCAGTTTTGGTACCTACAACCATCCTGGCCCTTCAACACAATAAAACATTTACAGAGCGACTGAAAGATTTTCCGGTCAATATTGCATATATCAGCCGGTTAAGGAATTCTTCGGATATAAAAACAACTCTCAAAGATTTAAGTCTGGGTAAAATCGATATTATTATCGGAACCCACCGTTTAGTTGGGAAAGATGTGAAATTTAAAGACCTGGGACTTCTTATTGTTGACGAAGAGCAGAAATTTGGAGTAGGGGTTAAGGAGAAACTGAAACAGTTGAAAATAAATGTTGATACGCTGACCTTAACAGCGACACCCATTCCCCGTACGCTCCAGTTTTCGCTGATGGGTGCACGCGATTTATCGATCATTCAAACTCCCCCACCCAACCGTTATCCCATCATTACCGAACTGCACGGTTTTAATGAAGCCATCATTCGCGAAGCCATCAACTTTGAAATTGACCGGAACGGACAGGTTTTCTTTATTCATAACAGGGTACAAAACATTCACGAAGTTGAAGCATTCATTCGAAAAACATGTCCCGATGCACGTGTTATTGTTGGTCATGGACAAATGGAGGGGGCTAAGCTTGAAAAAATCATGCTCGATTTTATCGATGGGAAATATGATGTTTTGATTGCCACGACCATTATCGAATCGGGGTTGGATATTTCGAATGCCAACACGATCATTATCAACCATGCTCAGAATTTCGGATTGAGTGACCTGCACCAGTTACGCGGCCGCGTAGGGAGGTCGAATAAAAAAGCGTTTTGTTACCTGCTGTCGCCCCCAATGAATACCCTTACACCGGAAGCACAACGAAGGCTGAAATCAATTGAAGAGTTTTCTGAACTGGGAAGCGGTTTCAACATTGCCATGCGCGATCTCGACATCCGCGGCGCCGGAAACCTTTTAGGCGCTGAACAAAGCGGTTTTATAGCCGACATCGGCTTCGAAACCTATCACCGCATACTTGACGAAGCGGTTCAGGAGTTGAAGCAGGAAGAATTCAAAGAATTATTCGCTCAGAAAGATGCATCAGAAGCATCGAAAGCTTTCCTGAACACAAAATTCACCAACGACTGCAACATCGAAACGGATATGGAGCTACGTTTGCCTGAAAACATGATCAACAGTATTTCAGAACGCATGTCGCTTTACCGCGAACTCGACAACATTGAAACAGAAGAAGAGCTGGTACGTTTTGAAACCCAGATTGCCGACCGGTTTGGGAAAATACCTGATCCGGCCCGTGAACTATTGGAAGTGGTTCGCCTAAGATGGACTGCCATTTCACTTGGATTGGAACGCATTATTTTGAAGAACGGCAAAATGGTTTGCTACTTCATTTCCGATCAGAAATCGCCTTTTTACCAATCGCCCACGTTTTCCACTGTGTTGGCCTGGATACAAAAAAACCCCGGCAAATGCCGTATCAAAGAAGATAAAAACAAGCTGAGCATATCATTCGAAAAGGTAAAAAGCATCAGCAGGGCAAGGACGATATTGATGGAGGTTAACCCTTCCCTTTCAGTTAAGTAGATTTCTTATTTTTGATATTCCCTTGTTTTACAGAAGATGCCAACCAAATGTTCCTATCTCCTCAATCCAAACGAAAAATACCAACCCCAAAAAGGCTTGTTCCCATCATTATATACATTCAACATGGATCCGGTTCCAACATAACAGTAATATACACTTGGCACAAAAAAATTAACCCCGGCATCATAACAGGCAAAATTTCCAGGATGAATATCCGGGAAAAAAATAAGATAAGGTTCCAAGCCGAGGGTCTTCACTTTTTTGCTTTCGAAGTCAAATAATGGATATTTTACAATTAGTCCAAATAATGCATTGTTCTTATAACTGTGGTTAGAATAGTTCAAAGAATAGCAATCAGCCATATTAACACCGACAGACTGCCTACTCTTGAATTTGTACCCTAACGACCAGTCGATTATATGTATCGATCGAACATAATTTCAGTCTAAGATTTTTGGGAAACCTGGTGAATAGTAATAGACGCTGTTCAAAAAAAAATGCCGGTCGAAACCGGCATTTTCAAAAAATTAAATTCTCTTTAAACACTATTATTTAATAATCAATTTTGAAATCTGAGTATTTCCATCGGAAGTGAGGTGAAGGAAGTAGACACCTTTCAGATTAGCAGACAGATCCAACGTAAGGCTCTTGGTAAACTCTACCGAACGAACCAATTCACCAACAACATTATAAACTGACAAGTTTGTAAGCTTGCTATCATCAGCTGAAATATTAACAACTCCGGTTGTCGGATTTGGATACAATTGTATTCTTGATTTAGCAAGATTATTTACAGAAACGGTGAAATTGTCGGTACTGGTTTTTGACGATTTATTTCCATAAACATCTACGGCGGTTACTCCAAATCGGTGAGATCCGGCTGTGAGATTCTTGAATGTGAATTTATTCCCAGTTTTAACTGCTAAAATTGTATCAACAGCCGTTGTTTTATCAAAAAGGATGTACGATTGAACAACCCGGTTGTCTGTAGATGCATCCCACGTAAGCAATACATTACTCCCGGTAGCTACAGCCACAAGATTGGTTGGATTTGAAGGTTTTTCAGTGTCAAGCACTGAGGTAAAACTTCCACTGGGCGTTAATTGAAGCACACCAAATAACGATGGATCGTTAAATGTCCTATCGGTTGGCGAGTTCCATGTAATCTGATTACGGTTAGCATCAGTGGCCGTTGCATCATTATCGCTCCATAAAACGTCAAAACCGAATAATTTACCGGCAGCAGCATCAAAACCAGGCAACAACGTTTCCCAAGGAACAGTAAGTTCAAATTTATAACCGCTATCAGTTTTCATATATACTTGATTACATCCAGTGCTATCAATTGATGCACTTGTAGGTCTCACTTTATTGTTTACGCCAAAACTAACTCCAGGCACAAGCCTTAACTGATAATCATTGAGATCATAAGCGTCGTCAATTGATTTTACCCATCCGCCATTACGTGGCCAATGAATGTTTTTAGAGTTATCCATATCGAAATAAATTTCGATGTTATCAACCTGATAAGCATTACCCTTGGTAACAATGCTATCATCAACAACATCGAAAATCATATGCAATGAATCAACATCCCATTTTAAGCTGACATTTCCGGTGAAATCTTCAGGGCTATCAACAGCACCAAAAACCACGTTCTCAACTGGCAATTCAGTCCATGTTTCAACAACAGGAACATACTTGGTCAGGCTTAACTGGTCTAATAGCACATCAAAATGATCAGCAACATTGTTCCATTGCCCGGTTAAAATTACAAAGTAGTAAGAAACTTCTCCAGCAGGATCAGCCGGCACAGTGAAGGTTCCGGTATATTTGCAATTATCATCCTGGAATGTCCCGTTAAGCCCGGCTCCGCATCCATCCCATGTATTCATTCCCATGAAAAAATTTACCGTACGGCCTTCAGCAACTGAAGGATCGGTTTTCGATAATCCTATTTCACACCAGAAGTTTGAAACTGAATCAGGTGTAATATCTTTAAATGCACCAGAAAAGGTATAAGTTTCGCCTGCTTCTAATGTAACTTGCTGATAACACATTGAATTGACGCTTCCTGAGCCAGTGCCGGGATTTTCAGCCTGAATGCGAAGACACCCACCAGCCCCTGCTGCAGGAACATCAGTCGTATAGTTAAAAGTATAAGTTGGTTCGGCAGCCACAGTTGCTTCCCAGCTTGCAACGCTCCATGCAGAAGCAACTTCCATGTTTCCTTTTTTAAGAACATTGGGATCGTAAACCTTCGTTAAGCTTAACTGGTCTAAAAGTACGTCAAAATGATCGGCTACATTATTCCATTGTCCGGTTAAAATAACCAGATAATATGTAACTGCTGCGGTTCCATCTTCAGGCACAGTGAAGCTTCCGGTATATTTGCAATTATCATCCTGGAATGTCCCGTTGAGCCCGGCTCCGCATCCATCCCATGTATTCATTCCCATGAAAAAAGTGACTGTACGGCCTTCAGCAACTGAAGGATCGGTTTTCGACAATCCTATTTCACACCAGAAGTTTGAAACTGAATCAGGTGTAATATCTTTAAATGCACCAGAAAAGGTGTAAGTTTCGCCGGGTTCTAATGTAACTTGTTGATAACACATTGAATTGACGCTTCCTGAGCCAGTGCCAGGATTTTCAGCTTGAATGCGAAGACATCCGCCAGTTCCAGCTGCAGGAACATCTGTTGTATAATTAAAGGTGTAAGTTGGTTCGGCAGCCACAGTTGCTTCCCAGCTTGCAACGCTCCATGCAGAAGCAACTTCCATGTTTCCTTTTTTAAGAACATTGGGATCGTAAACCTTCGTTAAGCTTAACTGGTCTAAAAGTACATCAAAATGATCGGCTACATTATTCCATTGTCCGGTTAAAATAACCAGATAATATGTAACTGCTGCGGTTCCATCTTCAGGCACAGTGAAGGTTCCGGTATATTTGCAATTATCATCCTGGAATGTCCCGTTGAGCCCGGCTCCGCATCCATCCCATGTATTCATTCCCATGAAAAAATTTACCGTACGGCCTTCAGCAACTGAAGGATCGGTTTTCGACAATCCTATTTCGCACCAGAAGTTTGAAACTGAATCAGGTGTAATATCTTTAAATGCACCAGAAAAGGTATAAGTTTCGCCAGGTTCTAATGTAACTTGTTGATAACACATTGAATTGACGCTTCCTGAGCCAGTGCCAGGATTTTCAGCTTGAATGCGAAGACATCCGCCAGCTCCAGCAGCAGGAACATCTGTTGTAAAATTAAAGGTGTAAGTTGGTTCGGCAGCCACAGCTGCTTCCCAGCTTGCAACGCTCCATGCCGTTGCATTTTCCATATTACCTCCTGTAAGAATTCCTTCCGGGGCAGGCTCTACAACAACTTCAGATTTAATATAATAAATGTTTATTCCACTCGC
>Ga0209800_10001044_pt1 | contig 32904 bp, 23 predicted proteins | sample Higcelweek8metaG_FD_187174 | JGI IMG/M metagenome (GOLD analysis project Ga0209800, IMG submission 187174) | Freshwater pond sediment microbial communities from the University of Edinburgh, under environmental carbon perturbations - High... | ecosystem: Environmental > Aquatic > Freshwater >...
CTATTTTGCCGCATTTGGGACATTTTACTTCTATCTTTGCCATCTGTTTTTACCTACCGTTTTTATTTCATTATATCACAAACAACAGATTTTGTACATTACCGAAAAAAGTTTCAAAACTGAAGTCAGGTAAATCTCTGAATAAATAGTAGATTATAAAAATAAAAAATATAATGTTAAAGAAAATACTCCTAAAAATATTTCCATATTTAACTCCGATTTGTCCAATGAAACCCATGATGCTTCCTTTGGGAACGGACATATTTAGGTTGTTTAAAGTAAATCCATCAAATTTTTTAGTTAAATTACTTATTTCAATTGCGTTGGTATAATCATTCATTTTCCTCACCTCTATATACTATTTCTAGTATTTCTTTTAATTCTGTAATACTTATATCACACATTTTTGCTCTATCACATGCCCCTAAAAGTAAGGTTTCTATTTGACGTAAATTTTCCTCATGTATAAGTTCGGAATTTTGTGCTTTTACAAAGCTTCCTTTACCCGTATATGATTCTATAAACCCGTCTCTTTCTAAGTCGTCATATGCTCTTTTGGTTGTAATAACGCTAATTCGCAGTTGCATTGCCAGTGTTCTCATAGAAGGTAATGCATCACCTTCTTTAAGTGTGCCATTCATTATTAGCAATTTTATTTGGTAATAAATTTGTTGATAAATCGGTTCTCCGGAGGAGTTGCTTATTATAATATCCATAGTTCACCTCAAATTGTATATATACATTATACACATTATACATAATTTAAATTTAGTTGTCAATATATTTTTGAAATTTAAAAATAAAAAACCTTCTTAAAATTATATTAAGAAGGTTTTTTCATTTAATTTTCAGTTTCTTTTTTATTTGCAGATAAAACCAGATACATTCCAACTGGTAACATTAAAATACTTATCCATTGAGAAGTGGTTATACCTAGTAAACTTCCTCTGATATAATCATAACGGAAAAATTCCAGAATAAACCTTTCTATAGCGTAGATAGATAAATATAGCCCAGCTAATCTACCTAAAGGTGGTTTCCTATATGAATAAATAAATAAAAATAAAAAGACTATAAAATTTATGCCACTTTCAACTAGTTGAATAGGAAAAAGTTTAATATCTGTAGGAGCTATTTGAGGACTGTTGAAAAATACGCCAAATTTTTCTGAAGGTCTACCGTAACAGCAACCTGCAAAAAAACATCCAATTCTACCAAAGGCGTGAATAAGGGGAATGGATGGAGCAAAACTATCAATAAGTTTAAAAGCGTTTATTTTATAATATTTTGCATACAAAATACCTGCAATTAATCCTCCAATAAGTCCTCCATAGAAAACATATCCACCAAAAGCATAGTTTATTAAGGTTTTAAAATCTTTAGAGAGCACTTCAAAGTTTTTAATAATTCCACCTATGTTTGTTATAAAATAAACGGCTTTTGCACCTATTAAAATACCAATGCCAGCATGTGTAGCAGATAAAATTAAATCCTCTCGACTTATGCCATATCTGTTTTTTCTAAATAGAACAATTATAACTCCTAAAATAGTACCTATAGTAGACATCACACCATACATTGGTATTTTGAAACCCAAGAAATCTATAAAAGGTAAAATAATACTCACTTCCTAAAATATCAGGCAAACCTTATAAGGTTTGCCTGATGGTTTAATTAATAGGACATATCTGATGCAGCACCTAAGCAGGCGGTACATCCGGTGCAAGCTATACACGATACAGCAAATAATACGTTCAGAACAATAGCTATTATAGAAATAATTACTGCTGCTTTAGCAGTTGAGTCCTCAGGGTTTTCTTTTTTTGCCTGTGTTCCAATTATAAGTCCTGCAATAGAAAATGGGAAAACAAATAATCCTATAATTGAGAAAACAAGTGCGAGTGTTGATTTGTCTTTCATTTTGTTCATCCTCCTTTAATTTATATATCAGTTTAATGATATAACTTATATTGTACAACTTTTAAATGTAAATTTCCATAATAAATTTATACAAAAATGTGTGTGTATATTTAGCAAAATTTACACACAAGGAAAAGTTACTATTCAGCCTCTAAAAGTAAAGTTTACGTTTTGCAAGGGTTTCGACTTTGCGAAGTCGACTGGGCTTTCCGGTCGCCCTGGACCTTCGGTAAAATGTCTCCACTCTATACATATGGCTGAATAGTAACATTGTCTCAGCAATTTGATTAAGTTGACGACATTGTCCAGTCACTCTGGACTTTCGGTAAAACTTACATATGGCTGAATAGCAACAGAAAAAAATTGTATAAGAATTAAAGAGTATGCATTTTGTTTTTAAAATCTTCCTTTAATTTTTCAAGACGTTTTGCATCTTCTTGACGTTTTATTTTAGCTTGTTCTTGAATTTGCTTTGTTTCTTCTATACCAGTAACTATAGTTTGCCATGTTTTTTCTAAAGTTTCTACCTGTATAGAACTGCCAGACGCTAATTGAGCTGTCATTTTTGACTGGAATACAGTGTTTTCAGCGTTTTTAAGTAACATTTCATTTGTTTTTTCATCTAACGCCTTCATTGCATCGGCTTGTACTCTTTGACGTTTTAACATAACAGCTTGTGCAAGAGATTGTTTAAATACAGGCATAGTGATTATAAATGAAGAATTTATTTTACGTATTAGATTTAGATTTGAAAATTGCATGGTTTTAAGCATAGGAACAGTTTGCATTGCAACATTTTCAGCAATTTTTAAATCCATTACTCTTTGGTCTAAAATTTCTCTTACTTGTTGTAAATTATTTAAATCCATTCTTATGGTTGCATCATTAGGATTTGCATTTAATTTTGCTTGATAATCAGCAATGTAAGAATCCAGTTCTTTTACACCCTGCTCACCAGCTAAGATATATTTTAATAATTCTTGATAGTAATTTATATTAGCTTTAAACATAGTTTCAAGTTTTACATTTGCCTCGCCAATTTCCTTTTCATAGCCTTTTAATTGCACATAGATTTTGTCAATTTCGGAACCCATAGTTTGATATTTTCCAAGAATTTTATCCAGCTCTTTTTTTGCGTTGCTAAACATTTTCTTAAAAAATCCTTCTTCATCAACAAGTTCCTTGCTGTCAAATTGATTCATTATTGCAGCTAGATTAGTCATTAGTTTACCTGTATCATTAACTTGGTTAATATTCATAGACTTTAGAACTTGGTCAGATGCTTTTGAAATTTCTTCGGCAACAGGGCCACCAAATTTAACTATAGAGTTTGGATCATTTACATTAATTTGGCTTGTTAACTTGTCAATTTCGTCACTATTTATAATTTGTTCTTGAAGTTGACTTTTTGTCAAAGCGATGTTAAATGTTTCTGGTTCTATTACCTCAACATTTTGTGCTTGTGGAATAGGTACAGCAGTAGTAGTAATTACGCCATTATCCTCTTGATTTACTGGTTGTAAACTAGGTGTGAAATTAAGTGCCATTTTATATCTCCTTTTACTCAGCATGTAAGAATTTTAATTTGTATTTTCATGCTGAAAAATACAAACATTTGGTTACTATTCGGTCATATGTATAAGGCAAAATTATTTTACATAAGGTCTAAGTCGACCGGAACGCACGGTCGACTCCGCAGAGTCGAAAATCTTAAAAACCCGTAAACTTTACCTTTATTGTCTGAATAGTAATAACACTTGAAAAATAAATTTATTTTTTTCCAAAAATTCTACCTAAAAATGAACTTTTTTCTCTAGGAATTTCTTTTGGAATTCTAAGATTTGGTGGTGTAAATTCTGTTTTAAATGTATTCATGGTATATGTTTCAAAAGTATTTGGTTTAATGAATGTTTCAAGGTTTTTATAACCAGTTGGAGTATAAACGATTATATCAAATCCGAGTAAATTTAATAAAACAAGTAAAATACATTCAAAAGGACTGAAAGTATGTTTACCGGAAGATACAATCACTATTTTAGGAATATCTTTAGTGAAGTCAAAGTTTTGAATAAGATTTATTATTCTTGTATCCATACTTAAACCTGTTTTTATTACTAAATTGTAAATATCAGGTTTGGGTATGTCAAGAAAATCACTTTCTACTACTTCTTGCAATTTTGCAAATAAAAGTTTTTGTATATCATCATTTAAAAACTGATATCGGTTAAATTTTGAATTTTTTAATGCATCAGCATTTATAACCCCATTTGAAACAAATGCAGAAAAATTATCATTCCCGACAGGGGGTTTGAAAAAAGGAATTCTGTTGTAGTAAAGTGAATGAGGTGCAAGTTTTAAAGAAATATCTTTAATATACATGGCAGCGTCACTGTTTTGAATTCCATTTATTTTAGCGAAAATGTTTGGAACCATAACATAATTTTCTTTGGCTTCAAAACCAGGACGAAACTTTGCTTCTTGATGCCATAAAATCTCTATTTCTTCAAATGTTGTTTTTAAAGTTTGTATATAACAAGTTCTAAATTGATAGTTTCTAAACATAACATTATCATTATATAAAATACTATCAAGATCTCTTTCAGCGTTGTAGGCATGTGTAGCTATTTTTGCACGTACTAACTTTGTTGGGAAAGGTTTTACATCAAATGAATTTTTAAACTCTAAAATTTGCATCGAATTTTCAGGTATTTTTATTGAAGAAAGTATATTTTTATCCGGACAAAAATATAAGGTATCAAATCCTATAGATGAAACTAGATTTAAAAAAATAAGCTCTAGCTTAGTTATATTACCATAATAAATAAATACAGGAACATCTCGATTTTCAAAATCGATGTTAGTTATATGTTTTTTTATCCAAGCTGAAAATTTAACAGCGGTATTATATAAATTTGAAGAATTGTCATTTTTCAAAAGTTCAATGAACCTTTTTCTGCATAATAGATTTCTTTCAGCGTTAATTGAAATATTTATTTTAGAGGCAAAAAGATTTAACATAGTTAAATCATTAGTTTTTTGGATGTTATAGTATTCTTCAGCTTCACTATAATCAGGGTTTTTGATTTGCTCAACCAGAACAAGCTGTTTGTTTTTTGAAGCAAGATCTACTTTTAAGGTAAATAACATGTTTCGATATAAATCTTCATCATCACATCCTATGTAGGCAACAGAATAAACAGGAATAGTATATTCAGGAGTTAAAAACTTAGCTTTTCTTTCTGATACAGGGCATAATATATCCTGATTAAATGTTTCTGGAAGTGTATCTAAAACTTTTATTGACATATTTATGGGTTGGCTTAACTCAGAAGAAATTTTATTTGCACTAATTACTGCATTTACATTTATTTTACCAAAGTTTATGGTTAAAGGTGTAAAAATATTCCCTTTAATTAGTCTTGAATATTTTGAATTTATGTCGATACTAGAATATAAATCATCACTTGTAAAATTAACGTAATTTACAGTACAACCTATACGACTCAAAATGTATAACCAATATATTTCATACTTGCTTATGTCACCTATATATAGTAAATTTGTGAGCTTATAAGTTGTATATCTACTGAACCAACATATAAATTTTAAAAAAGTATTTTTGGTTACATTTTTAGGTGATGTTTTCTCTATATCAACTATTATTTCCCAAAAGATACTCATTATCTCATTTAAATTTGCATTCGGATTAATTTTGCTAAAATCCACTATTTTTGAATTTTGAATTTTAGTTAATATATCCATTAAAGATGATTGAGTTAATTCAGTAGTTGCATTTATAATAGATGATATTTTACTAACCTCAGGACTAGATGGATTTGGAATTGACTTATCTATAAAAACACCATCTGTTTTTGTTTGAATATACAAAGTAATAAGTTGATTTTCAAAATCCTTTTCGTTGTTGTAACCTACATATCTAGTGAAACCTTTGTTATTTGAAGAGATACTTTCTTGTATAGGCTGTGGATTTATCGGCTGATTAGGTCTATTGTTTCCGATAATAATTGCCAATTGATATTCACCTCTTTAAGATTTAATTATTAAAGCCATATAGGTTTATTATACTAATTCATAGTCAAAATGTCAAGAAATCAGCTTTGAAAAAATAATATATATGTATTTTTGGTTATTATTCATCCATATATAAAAGGCAGAGATGTTTTACCGAAGGTCCAGGGCGACCGGACAATGTCGTCAACTTAGTAAAAAAGTTAAAGTTTTACTCGATTTTTTTCAAAAAATCGTAGGTTTCCAAAGGGCAACGCCATTGGTCGCTTTCCGCAGAAAGCGAAACCCTTATGCTTTAAGAGCTTTTTTGCTTCTTTTTGCGATAGAAAAAGAAGCGGGGTTTGAGGCAGAGCCTCATAAATTGCCTCAGCAATTTTCTTAAATGGAATAATTCAAAGAGTTTCGACTCTGCGGAGTCGACCGGGCTTTCCGGTCGCCCTGGACCTTCGGTAAAATGTCTCCACCCTATGCTAACATTGCCTCAGCAATTTGCTTAAGTTGACGACATTGGATGGTCGCATTGAATCTTTTAATAATATTTTTAATTATATTTTATAAAATTTTGTTATTAAAATATAATTAAAAAAATTATTTAATAAATTTTAAATAGTTAACCAGTGAAAGGAGGGAATAAAAGTGTCAGAGATGTTTAATAACGAGCCTATGCTTGAGATGTATATTTTTGAAACATCTCAAATGATAGAGCAACTAGAGCAAGTTATTATGACTTGTGAAAAAAATGGAGCATATGAAATAGAAAATATAAACGAAATTTTCAGATTTATGCACACCATTAAAGGCTCTTCTGCTATGATGCTATATAGTGATATTTCTAAAGTAGCTCATAGTATAGAGGATTTATTTTATTTTTTAAGAGAGCAAAAAGACGTAAAAGTAAATTGTTCAGATTTATCTGACATTGTTTTTGAGGCAGTTGATTTTGTTAAGGTGGAACTTGAAAAAATTAAAGATGGTGAAACTGCAGATGGTGACCCAAAAGGACTTTTAGAGGATATAAGTTTGTTTTTAGATAAAATAAAAAATAAATTTAATTTAAAAGATGTTGAAAGACCACAAACAAAAGAAAAGCAACAATACTATATACCATCTGATATGAAAGCAAAAAAATCAACTAAAAAATCTTATACAGTAAAAATATCCTTCCAAAATGATTGCGAAATGGAAAATATCCGTGCATTTACAATTGTTCAAAATATGGCTGATTTTGCTGAAAATATAAGTCATATTCCGGAAAATCTATTGGAAAAAGATGATACAGCAAACTATATAAAAACCAATGGTTTGGAAATTAAATTTGAGTCTACAGCAGAGTATGATTTAATAGAGCATTTTTTTGAAGAAGTATTATTTTTAGAAAGTTTTGAATTAAATATATCTGAAGATGTAGAAAAAGAAGCTAAAGACATTTTAAACTTAACAACAGAGGAATCAGAAGTAAAAAAACCTAAGGTGAAATCTGAATTGAGTAAAGAAAATGGTTCTTCTTCACAAACAATGATAAGTGTAAATGTTAAAAAACTTGATAAACTTATGGATTTAGTTGGTGAAATGGTTATTGCAGAAGCTATGGTTACACATAATCCAGAGGTAGAAGCTTTGGGTATAAAATCTTTTCAAAACGCATCTAGGCAACTGCATAAAATAGCCGCTGAGTTACAGGACATGGTTATGTCTATAAGAATGGTTCCTCTATCATCAACATTTTTAAAAATGCATAGAATAGTAAGGGATATGTCTAAAAAATTAAGTAAAGAAGTTGAACTTGAAGTAATCGGTGAAGAGACTGAAGTTGATAAAAATATTATTGAACATATTTCGGATCCACTTATGCATTTGATAAGAAATTCTATAGATCATGGAATAGAAGAAAATGAGATAAGAGAGGCTTTAGGAAAAGAAAGAGTAGGAAAAGTAACACTAGAAGCTAAAAATTCCGGCAGTGATGTTCTAGTTATAATTAAAGATGATGGAAAAGGTTTAGATAAAGAAAAAATTCTTAAAAAAGCCAAAGCAAATGGACTGTTGTGGAAAAATGAAGATGACATGACGGAAAGAGAAATCTATAATTTGATTTTACTTCCCGGTTTTTCTACAAAAGAAAAAATTACAGAGTTTTCAGGTAGGGGTGTAGGAATGGACGTAGTAGTTAAAAACCTGCAGTCGGTAGGAGGATCTGTAAATGTAAACAGTATAATGGGTAAAGGGACAATGATAACACTTAAAATACCATTGACGCTGGCTATAATAGAAGGGATGAATGTTAAAGTTGGAAGTTCTAGATATACTATTCCTATTACCGCTATAAAAGAATCTTTCAGCCCAAAAGAAAATGATTGTTTCAAAGAACCAGGTGGAAATGAAATGATTATGGTTAGAGGCGAATGTTATTCTATAGTAAGGTTACATGAATTTTATTCTGTACAAACTGAAATAAAAGATTTTCATAAAGGTGTCTTGATAATGGTAGAACAAGATGAAAAGGAATTTTGTATTTTTACAGATGGTGTTATAGGAAAACAACAAGTAGTTATAAAAACACTACCTAACTATATAAACAGTTTAAAGAAAATAAGAGGAATTGCAGGATGCACTTTACTTGGTGATGGTGGTATTAGCTTAATACTTGATGTGGGCACTTTATATGGATACAATGCTAATAGAGAGGAGAGAAATTCATGAGAAATAATGATATTGATGATTTTGATGATGATTTTGATGATGACGATGAGGATACGCAGAAAGGTAAGTTTTTAACTTTTTTAATTGGAAATGAAGTTTATGGAATAGGAATACAGTTTGTAACTGAAATTATAGGCATTCTTCCTATAGCAGAAATTCCAGAAATGCCGGACTACATTAGAGGGATTATAAATCTAAGAGGTAAAATAATACCTGTAATGGATGTAAGGCTTAGATTTAAAAAATCATTTCAAGAATATGATGGTAAAACTTGTATTGTAGTTATAGATATACAAGAAAATCAGGTGGGGTTAATAGTTGATAGTGTAGCCGAGGTAATAAATATTGCAGACGAAAACATAGTCAATCCACCAGCATCTAGTACAGGTTTTACCAATAAATATATAAATGGAATAGGCAAAGTTGGAAACGAAGTGAAGCTATTACTTGACTGTGAAATGCTCTTGGCTCAAGAAGAATTGGAAAGTATAAGTTCTATAAATAATATAGAATTGTAAAGGGGTGATTATATGGCATTTACTTATTTTTTTAGAGATTTGCAGACTTTAGAACTTATATGCGAGTATGCATTACCTTACTTAAAAACAAAAAGTTATATAAAAGTATGGGATGCAGGATGTGCAATGGGACCAGAACCGTATACACTAGCAATGCTTATAAGAGAAAAAGTCGGAAATATGTATTATAGAAACGTAAAAATTACAGCAACTGATTTAGATGGTAGCAATTTGTTTGAAGAAATTATATCAAATGCTATATATCCAAGAGAACAGGTTGAGAGAATACCAAAAGAAATTTTTGATAAATATTTTGTTAAAGCAGATAAAACAGATCATTTTCAGATAGTTGAGGAAATAAGAAAAGCAGTCATTTTTCAAAAACATGATTTAACAACACTAAAATCTGTTGGAAGTGATTTTGGTATCATAATATGTAAAAACGTTTTGCTTCATTTTTCGGAACAACAAAGAATAGATGTTATAAAAATGTTCCATGAATCTCTTATGGACGGTGGATTTTTTGCAACAGAACAAACACAAAAACTTCCAGATGAGGTTAAGCATTTATTTGAACCAGTTGTTTCTAACGCACAACTATTTAGAAAAAAATAAGGTGTGATTATTTATGAAAGTTCAAAATTTAACTGAAAGAAGCGAAATATATACTTCAAACGCCTATTTAATAACTGGTACATGGAATGCTATACAGGATAAAAATGTAATTATAGATGTAGGTAGAGATATGAGTATAATACCTAAAATTGAAAGTGCATCTACAGGAGTAGGAAAAAAGAGAGTAGAAAAAATATTTTTAACTCATAATCATTATGATCATGTTGGTATTTTGAAAGAAATAAAAAATCTTTATGGAGCAAAAGTTTATGCAGCATCATCCTCTTTAGAACTAGTTGATAAGGTTTTGGTAGATAGTCAAATTGTTAAAATGGGAGATGAAGAGTTTCAAGTTATATTTACACCAGGGCATAGTAGTGATTCTGTTTGTTTTTATAATAGAAAAAACGGAGTTTTGTTTGCAGGTGACACACCTTTAATAATAAAAACAAAGGAAGGGAGTTATGATCAAAGTTTTATAAATGTACTTCAAAGACTTTCTAAACTAGATATAAAAACAATTTATTTTGGACATGGAGAGCCTTTATATGATGGTTGTAATGAAATTATAGAAATGTCGCTGAAAAATATCAGATAAATTGTTGCTATTAAGCATATAAAGGGAAAGTTTGCAATTTTACAGGAGTTTCGACTCTGCGGAGTCGACCGGGCTTTCCGGTCGCCCTGGACCTTCGGTAAAACATCTCTGCTATATATAGCTGAATAGTAACGATAAATTTAAGGGAGGTAGAAATAAATGAAATGGTTTTATAATTTAAAAATAGGTGCAAAACTAATATTGAGTTTTATTTTAGTTGCTTTGATTGCAGCTATGGTTGGAATAGTAGGTATAGTCAACTTAAAGCAGATAGAAAAGTCTGATAAAGAACTTTATGAAAATATGACAGTGCCTATTGCTTTGCTTGCTGATATATCTACAGATTTTCAAAGAATAAGAGTAAACTTGAGAGATATGATAATTGCAGAAGAAATAGAAGAAATAAATTCTAAAATGGATAGAGTAAATGAATTGCGTGCAGGAATTGATGAAAAGGCAACAGAATATGAAAAGCTTATATTATCAGATGCTATGAGAACGGCATATGATGAGTTTTTGCAAACAAGAAAAAATTTCTCTGATCAAATAACTGTGGTATATAATTTGGCGAAAGATAACAAGGATAATGAAGCTTTAGGAATTGCAGCAGAAGATGGTGCTATGGGCATAGCTTCAAGAGCAGAGCAGGATGCAATTGCAAAACTAGTTGAGATGAAAATAAATGATGCACACAAAAAAGCAAATGAAAATGAGATATTAGCTCAAAAAGCTATGTTGATTATGATTATAATTGTTGCAGCTGCTATTTTACTTGCTATAGTTATAGGACTATTTTTAACTAAAGTTATAACCAAGCCTATGAAACTTTTGATAGGTGCAGCCGATAAATTATCGGTTGGAGATATAAATGTAAATGTAAAATCTGAAAGCAAAGATGAAACAGGAATGTTGTTAGATGCATTTGCAAAAATGATAGCAAATATAGAGGAGCAAGCAAAAACAGCAGAACTAATATCCGTTGGTAATTTTGGTATGAATATAACCCCAAAATCAAGTAATGATGTTCTAAATAATAGTATGAAGAAAATGAAGGAAACTCTTGTAGATTTGGTTGCCGAGGTTAATTCATTGACAAAGGCTGGTGCAGATGGTAAACTTGATATAAGAGGAAATTTATCAAAATTTGCAGGTGGATATAAAGACATTATAGCAGGAATAAATAATACTTTGGATGCAGTAATAGGGCCATTAAATGTAGCGGCAGAATATGTAGACAGAATAAGTAAAGGAGATATTCCCCCAAAAATCACAGATACATACAACGGAGACTTTAACGAAATTAAAAATAATCTAAACGTATGTATAGATGCAGTAAATGCTTTGGTATCCGATGCAAACATGTTAGCACAAGCGGCAATAGCAGGAAAACTAGATACAAGAGCAGATGCAAATAAACATTATGGAGACTTTAGAAAGATAGTAGCTGGAGTAAATGGAACACTGGATTCAGTAATAGGGCCATTAAATGTAGCGGCGGAATATGTAGACAGAATAAGTAAAGGAGATATTCCACCAAAAATCACAGATACATATAACGGAGACTTTAACGAAATTAAAAACAACCTAAATGTATGTATAGATGCAGTAAATGCTTTAGTATCCGATGCAAACATGTTAGCACAAGCGGCAATAGCAGGAAAACTAGATACAAGAGCAGATGCAAATAAACATTATGGAGACTTTAGAAAGATAGTAGCTGGAGTAAATGGAACATTGGATGCAGTAATAGGGCCATTAAATGTAGCGGCAGAATATGTAGACAGAATAAGTAAAGGAGATATTCCCCCAAAAATCACAGATACATATAACGGAGACTTTAACGAAATTAAAAACAACCTAAATGTATGTATAGATGCAGTAAATGCTTTAGTATCCGATGCAAACATGCTAGCACAAGCGGCGATAGCAGGAAAACTAGATACAAGAGCAGATGCAAATAAACATTATGGAGACTTTAGAAATATAGTAGCTGGAGTAAATGGAACATTGGATGCAGTAATAGGGCCATTAAATGTAGCGGCGGAATATGTAGATAGAATAAGTAAAGGAGATATTCCCCCAAAAATCACAGATACATACAACGGAGACTTTAACGAAATTAAGAACAACCTAAATGTATGTATAGATGCAGTAAATGCTTTAGTATCCGATGCAAATATGTTAGCACAAGCGGCAATAGCAGGAAAACTAGATACAAGAGCAGATGCAAATAAACATTATGGAGACTTTAGAAATATAGTAGCTGGAGTAAATGGAACACTGGATTCAGTAATAGGGCCATTAAATGTAGCGGCGGAATATGTAGATAGAATAAGTAAAGGAGATATTCCACCAAAAATCACAGATACATACAACGGAGACTTTAACGAAATTAAAAATAATCTAAATGTATGTATAGATGCAGTAAATGCTTTAGTATCGGATGCAAATATGTTAGCACAAGCGGCAATAGCAGGAAAACTAGATACAAGAGCAGATGCAAATAAACATTATGGAGACTTTAGAAATATAGTAACTGGAGTAAATGGAACACTGGATGCGGTAATAGGACCATTAAATGTAGCGGCGGAATATGTAGATAGAATAAGTAAAGGAGATATTCCACCAAAAATCACAGATACATACAACGGAGATTTTAACGAAATTAAAAATAATCTAAACGTATGTATAGATGCAGTAAATGCTTTAGTATCCGATGCAAACATGTTAGCACAAGCGGCGATAGCAGGAAAACTAGATACAAGAGCAGATGCAAATAAACATTATGGAGACTTTAGAAACATAGTAACTGGAGTAAATGGAACACTGGATGCAGTTATTTTACCAGTAAAAGAAGCTGCAAAAGTTTTAACGATGATGGCAAATGGTAACTTAAAAGCAAGAGTAACAGGCGACTATAAAGGTGACCATGCGGAAATAAAAAATGCACTTAATTCAACACTTGATTCAATAGGAAGTGTAATTCAAGAAATTACATATATTCTAAATGAAATGGCTAATTCAAACTTAGACGTAAAAACTAAGATAGAGTATAAAGGCGATTTTGAAGAAATCAAGGAAGCATTGGATTTAATTATTGAATCCTTAAATGATGTGTTGGGGGATGTAAATGCAGCAACAGACCAAGTGGCATCAGGTTCAAGGCAACTATCAAATTCAAGTATGTCATTATCTCAAGGAGCTACTGAACAAGCTAGTTCGATAGAAGAATTGACGGCATCTATTGAAGAAATATCTGCTCAGACAAATCAAAATGCTGAAAATGCAAATAAAGCAAAAACAATTGCAGAAACAGCAAAATCAAACGCTGTTCAAGGAAATACACAAATGCAGGGAATGCTTAAAGCTATGTCAGATATAAATGAATCTTCAAATAATATTTCAAAAATAATTAAGGTTATAGATGAAATAGCTTTCCAAACAAACATACTTGCTTTAAATGCAGCTGTTGAAGCAGCACGTGCAGGAAAACACGGAAAAGGATTTGCTGTAGTTGCAGAAGAAGTTAGAAATCTTGCAGCACGTTCAGCAAATGCTGCAAAAGAGACTACAGGAATGATAGAAGATTCTATTTTAAAAGTTGCCGATGGAACCAAAATAGCAAATGAAACAGCAAATGCTTTAAATAGTATTGTTTCAGGTGTTTCAGAAGCGGCAAATCTAGTTAGCGATATAGCAGTTGCATCAAATGAACAAGCAATTGGCGTTGAACAAGTAAACCAAGGTTTAATGCAAATTTCAGATGTAGTTCAAACAACTTCAGCAACTTCCGAAGAAACTGCAGCGGCATCAGAAGAACTTTCTGGACAAGCTGAAATGCTAAAATCAAAAGTAATGAATTTTAAGTTGAAAAGGCAAAAAAACGAAACTAAGTTTGTAGAAAGTGAAAAAAGAGATTCATTTTCTAGTACAACAAGTAAAAAAAATAAATCGACAAAAACAATTTCACTAGGCGATGATTTCAAAAAATATTAAATTTTTAGTTACTATTCAGTTACTATTCAGCCTCTAAAGGTAAAGTTTACGGTTTTGCAAGGGTTTCGACTCTGCGGAGGCGACTGGGCTTTCCGGTCGTCCTGGACCTTAGGTAAAATATTTCTTCCCTGGCTGAATAGTAACAATTTTTATTTATAACTGGGGTAATCCTCCAGTTATAAATAATATTTAATAAAAGTATCATTTATAATATTTATGATATATTTATTAAATATTATTTAGGGGTGATTTTATGGAAAAGTGTTTTGAAAAAAACAAGGAAGTGTTATCGTTAGCTTTTACAGCAATAGGAGATGCAGTGATTTTAATTGATAAAAATAGAAATATATATTTTATGAATAAAGAAGCTGAAAGGATAACAGATTTTTCAATACGAGAATCAATTAAGAAAAGTATTGAAAAAATATTTAGAATCTATAATGAAGATGGTGAAGAAGTAATACATGAGTTTATTAATACAGCTGTTGTGTTGAAAAAATCTATAGGATTAAAAAAAGGAACCTATTTGATTTCTAAAAAAGGAACAAAACATTTTATTTCCGCAAATTTATCATGTGTATATGATGAAAATAAGGATTTTATAGGATTGGTTATAGTTTTTCGTGATATTACAAACATCAAAAAAATTGAAGAGGATTTTATAACAGAAAGAAACAACTATATAAACATTTTTGAAAATATGCCACTTGGTATAGTTTTAGTAGATAAAGACATACAGGTTCAACAAATGAATACTTCATTTATAAATATGTTCAATGTAAATAAAAAGAAAATAGGTTATTGTATAGGAGAAGTTATAAATTGCCCAAATAGTTTTGCTATGGGATGCGGTAAAAGTTTAGAATGTGGAACTTGTGAATTAAGAAAATCCGTAGACAAAGTAATAAAAGATATAAAGAATCAAAATGATGGTATAATTGAAATAAAGTATATTGATGAAGAAAAAAAGAACATAGAAAATATATGGGTAAAACTAAGATTTTCTTCAGTAAAAATAGAAAATGAAGATTTGATGATGCTTATAATGGAAGATGTAACAAAAGAAGTTATCTTAGAAGAGAACGCCACAAAAAATGAAAAAAAATACAAATCATTATTTATGAATATGGATACTTATTTCATTTATTTTGAAGGTGTATTTGATGAAAATGGCAATCCGATATCTAGTGTAATAGATACAGTAAATGATTCGTTTCAAAAAGCTATAAATTTACCTAGAGAAGAAATAATAGGTAAATCAATAGACGATGTTTTTCGTTTAGATAAAAATTTTTTATTGTCAAATAGAAATGAAATATATGGAGAGTTAATTAAAGGCAACAGTGTTGATATAAATAATTTATATGTTCATAGCCTGCATAAGTGGTGTGATCTTGCTATATATAGTCCAGAACCAGGTAAAGTTGCTTTGCTTATCAATGATGTAGATGAAAAGAAAAAAATAAATATGGAATTAATAAAAGCACGTGACGAAGCAGAAGCAGCAAATAAAGCTAAAAGTGAATTTTTAGCAAATATGAGTCATGAAATAAGAACTCCTTTAAACGGAATACAAGGAATGATTGATTTAACTTTGCTTACTGAACTTTCAAAAGACCAAAAGGATAATTTGTTTACAGCTAAAATGTGTATAGGAACACTTTTAAATATAATAAATGATATTCTTGATTTTTCTAAACTAGAAGCAGGAAAGTTTAATATAATATATAAAGCCATGAATTTAAAACTAGCGGTTGAAGAAGTTGTAAAAAGTAATTTAATTGCACTTAAAAGAAAAGGTTTAAAATTTATAGTAGATATAGATGAAAAAATTCCAGAATACATAGTAGGTGATAAAAACAGGATAAAGCAAATATTAAATAATTTGGTTAGCAACTCAATTAAATTTACTCATAAAGGTACAGTAACTATAGAAATAAAAATGATTTCTGAAAATAAAACAAATATAGAATTAAAATTTTCGGTTATAGATACAGGAATAGGAATTTCAGAAGTGGATATTTCAAAATTATTTAAAAGTTTTAGCCAAATAGATGGCTCATATACAAGAAAATACGGAGGAACAGGCCTAGGACTTGTTATCACAAAGCAACTTGTAGAAATTATGGGTGGTAGTATTTATTTAGAAAGTGAAAAGCATAAGGGAAGTAAGTTTTATTTTATTATGAAGTTTAATTTACCAGATTTGAAAACAGTGGATGATACTTTGGTAAGTCAAATGAAGATAAGTTCAAAAAATGAATTGTTTTTAATTGTTGAAGATGATAACATAAGTAAAAGAGTTTTATATAAAATGTTGCTAGAGAAAGGATATAAGGTTGACTGTGCTACAAATGGCTTGGAGGCACTAGAACTTTATAAAAACAAAAAATACGACTTGATTCTTATGGATATTAACATGCCTAAAATGGACGGTGTGGAAGCGGTAAAAGCCATAAGAAAGTTGGAGAAGGAAAATGATAGAAAGCACACTCCTATAATTGCTATTACTGCGTTTGCTCTTATGGGAGATAGGGAAAAGTTTTTAGAAAGTGGTATGGATGATTATGTGCCAAAGCCAATTTCTTTAGAAATTTTGTATGAAACTATTGAAAAAAATATTTATGCAGGTGAATATACTAGAGAAGTAAATAGTATTATTAATCAAACTTCAAATTATACAGCAGAATTTGAATCTAAATTAAATGACATTGATAAGCAAAATATAGGGGATATGATTAAAATCATAAAAATAGCTATCTTGGATGAAGATGACACACAACTAGAAATAAGTGCACATAATTTAAAGTTGGAATTTCAAAAAATGAGTATTGAAAATGTTAAAAACTATGCTTTTAAGATGGAAATGGCAGCAAGGAAAAGCAACTTTAAACAAGCAGAAGAATATTTGTTTAAAATCGAAAAAATACTAAAAGATTTATAAAAATGGAGGGTGAAAAATGAATAAAATATTGATTGCAGAAGATGATATGGTTAGTAGAAAGTTTTTAAGTAAAGTTCTTTCAGAATATGGTGAATGTGATATAGTCGTAGATGGCTTAGAGGCGGTGGAAGCTTTTATGATGTCTAGTAAAGAAAATGAACCTTATGATTTAATATGTTTAGATATAATGATGCCTAAAGTTGATGGTATAAAGGTTCTGAAAGTAATTAGGGATTTAGAAACACAAAATAACATTCCAGAAGAAAAACGTTCAAAAATTATAATGACTACAGCCTTAGGTGAGACTGAAATTGTAAAACAAGCAATGGAATATGAGTGTGATGCATATGCATCAAAACCAATAAATATTGACAAGCTAGTACAAGTGATGAAAAAACTGGGGTTGATAGATGGGTAAAAAAGATTGATATTCAGCCTCTAAAGGTAAAGTTGACGGTTTTACAAGAGTTTCGACTCTGCGGAGTCGACCGGGTTTTCCGATCGCCTTGGACCTTCGGTAAAATATCTCCGACCTGGCTGAATAGTAACATAAAAAGCTGTTTTACTCTTATAACGAGAGTAAAACAGCTTTAATAATTAATTGCTAAATGTACCTATTGGCATATCATAAGTGGTAGTAGTTGTTGTTGAAGTGTATTCAGTAGATTCTGTGGTGGTAGTTAATGGGTAATCGATGTTGGGAACATCGTCACCAAGTAAATGGGATTTTATCATAGCAGCATCTGCGATGTCGACATCTCCATCTTGATTAATATCTGCATATGATTTTTGTTGAGCAATTAAGTCCACATCTTGTATTAAAGCTTGACATATTAAAACCAAATCAGAATTAGTGATTTTAGCGTCTAAATCTATATCACCATAAAAAGATGGAGCATAAATAGTTGGATCTTCTGGAGCCGTTGAATATGGCCATCCTGCTGCAGGCGAAGCACCTGTGAGTGCTGGAGAAGTTGCCCAATCATAACTGGTATCAACGAAAGTTTCTATAGGTGTAGTTACATAGATGGTTTCCTCATAGTAATCATCGGTATTCATGAAAGTACCAATAGCCGTAATAGGGTGGGTGGTTTCAACATAGTAATCATCAGTAGTAGTGGTAGTAGTTTCTGAATCATAGGTAACAATAGTACCTATAGTTGATACAATTTCTGGATATGATGTATAATACACATCACCCATTAAAGGTGTCATTTCTGTTTCAGTGGACATAGCAATACCGGCAGTTCGACTTACTACAGTTTCTTCTGTATATGGTGCAATACCCATGTATTGGGCGTCACTTGTACTTTCTGCATTAATAATAGATGGATTTGCGGACACTGCTGTTGCTAAGGCTATTAAGGTTGAAATTTGCTTTGTGAACTTTCTCATAATAATTACCTCCTATAAATTTTGTTTATTTGTTAAGCCAATAGTATATTTATTTTGTCATAAAAAACCTTCTAATAAATATCTTACGTATAATTATAAAACGGATTAAAAGCCAATAATATCTCACCTAAAATAAACTTTGTATTATATTACAAAAACAAATGGAGTATATGTTTATTATATACAAATCTTGTTGTTATTCAGCCTCTAAAGGTAAAGTTTACGGTTTTACAAGAGTTTCGACTCTGCGGAGTCGACCGGGCTTTCCGGTCGCCCTGGACCTTCGGTAAAATATCTCCGACCTATACATATGGCTGGATAGTAACTAAAAAAAGCTGTTTTACTCTTATGACGAGAGTAAAACAGCTTTTTAATAAATCAACTAGTAACAGTAAATGTATTCCTTAACCTAGAAAAGGTGAGCCTCCAGTTACTATAAATGTTTGCTCTTCATATTTTGTAGTGGCGATTATAGGAACGTCAATATTCGGAACATCGTCACCAAGTAAATGAGATTTTATCAAAGCAGCATCTGCTATGTCATTTTCTCCATCCTTGTTAATATCAGCAGCTTTTTTTTGTTCATCGTTTAATTCGACATCTTGTATTAAAACTTGACATATTAAAACTAAATCAGTATTAGTGATTTGAGCATCTAAATCTATATCACCATAAAAAGGAGTGTAGATTTCTTGATTTGTAGTGAAAGTATTTGAATTACTCTCAACCCAAGTGCCCAATGATGTAGTGGTTGTGGTTTCTAGTGTTCCCCAGTATTCATCGTCAGTATTCATGAAAGTACCAATAGGCATATCATAAGTAGTAGCAGTAGTAGTTCCCCAGTAGTAATCATCGGTATTTATGAAAGTACCAATAGGCATATCATAAGTAGTAGCAGTAGTAGTTCCCCAGTAGTAATCATCGGTATTTATGAAAGTACCAATAGGCATATCATAAGTAGTAGTTGTATTAGTTTCCCAGTTGTAATAATCAGTATTAGTTGTTGTTTCATAGGTGTAATACACATCACCCATCAAAGGTGTAACTTCTGTTTCAGTGTACATCATGACACCTGCAGTTGGAGTAACGATTTCTTCTGTGTATGGAGCTAAACCACCCATATAACTTATATCTTCTACATTTTCTGCAGTTACTATAGATGGATTTGCTGATACCGCTGTTGCTAAGGCTATTAAGGTTGAAATTTGCTTTGTGAACTTTCTCATAATAATTACCTCCTATAAATTTCATTTATTTGTTTGTTTAGAATTGTTAATAAAAGAACTTGCTGTTCTATACAAGCTGCATCCGATATGTCATCAAGTCCATTTGTTGAAGACATTTTTCGGCATGCACAAGCGTTTTGACAATATTGGGATATTTCACATCCGTCACATCTTTTGGCTACATTTGAGTAGTTCGGGTGTCTTTGCAATAAAGGTTTTATATTTAAGCCATTTATTACATCTCCAGCACAGAACTCTTCTCTATTTTGAAATTGAACACAAGGATATATTTTGCCATCCCAGTTTATATACATGTTTTTTTTCCCTATTTCACACGGTGTAATTGGTTTTCCGTTTAATACTTTTATTTTATCTCCGAATTGTAATATATATACGTCAGTAATATTATATAGTCTTTCCCAAACCATCTTCATATTATCCGCAAATGCATCTATGTCTTTAGGTTTTAAGAAAGAATCCATAGCAGGGAAAATTTTCTTTACGCCCAATTCTTTGAAATACAGAATGTTTTTTTCTAAATCCATTAAAGAATCCTCGTTATAAACCATTTGAACCAATGTTTCGGGACGATATTTAAGAAGAATTTTTAGTTTTTCATTTAGAAAAGATGCATCCAAGCCTCTTTTCGAACAATCTTCACCGTCATGTGACAAATTTATGGCTACATTGTTGTCACTGCACCACTTAACAAAGTTTTCTTCTAAAAGGACTCCATTTGTTGTGATAACATACTTTTCGGCTTTTATATTTATAGTAAGATATTTTATCATGTCTTTCATTAAAAGAGGTTCACCGCCAAACAAGTATAAAATGTCTATCGGTTTATTTTTTAAAAAATTAACAGTATATCTTGCAGTGTCTTCACTCAAAGAGCCTAATTCAGTATTTAAGTTTTTTTCATAACAATATTCACAATTCAAATTACATTTATTTGTTAAACTAATAGTATAGTTCATTTTTATCATAAAAAACCTCCCTAAATATTTTTACAGATACATATAAAACTGATTAAAAGCCAATAATATCTCACCTAAAATAAACTTTGTATTATATTACAAAAATCAATAGATTTTATGTTTATTATATACAAATATTTAAAGTGCAATTAAAATAAATTGCACTTTAAATATTACTATTCAGCCCCTAAAGGTAAAGTTTATGATTTTGTACAAGTTTCGACTCTTCGGAGTCGACAGGGCTTTCCGGTCGCCCTGGACCTTCGGCAAAATATCTCTGTCTTTACATGTATCTGAACAGTAAACTTTAAATATTAATTATGATTATATTGTAGACTTTTAAATTCAGTTACTAATTTTTTTACATCTTCAAAATTTTCAAGTGTATTGCATTTTGCACGAAAAGATGCAGCACCATATAAACCAGTCAGATACCATGCAGAATGTTTTCTGGCCTCTCTTATGGCAATATGCTCAGGTTTTGATTTTAAAATTAATTCTACATGATAAAGTAGAGTATTGAGTTTATCATCAATAGAAGGTGAGATGAAATTTTTGTTTTTAAAATAATAATCTATAGCTTTGAAAATCCATGGATTTCCATAAGATGCACGGCCAATCATAACTAAATCGCAGTTTGTGTATGAATACATGTTTAGACAATCTTCTAAGGTTTTTATGTCTCCATTTCCTATAACAGGAATAGAAATATTTTCTTTTACAGATTTAATTATATCCCAGTCTGCTTTTCCAGAATACATTTGATTTTTTGTTCTGCCATGTATAGCTATAGCAGAAGCACCTGCCGTTTCCATAGCTTTAGCGAACTCTACAGCATTAACTTTTGTTTCATCCCATCCCTTTCTTATTTTTACAGTGACAGGGATATCTTTTGCTGCTTCACGTGCAGCTATAACAATTTCTTTTGAAAGTGAGATGTCTTTCATCAATGCACTGCCAGAGTTTGTGTTGACAACCTTTGGAACAGGACACCCCATATTTATATCAATTATATTGGGTTTGTATTTTGTACATATATTTACAGCTTTGAAAATAAACTCAGGTTCACTTCCGAAAATTTGCAAAGCGGTTGGACGTTCATCTGGGGATATAAAACATAGTTCTTCTGTTTTTTTGTCGTTATAACAAAGACCTTTTGCAGAAATCATTTCACTTACTGTGTATGAACATCCAAACTCAGTATTTAAAACTCTATATGCTCTATCGGCAACACCAGCCATGGGGGCTAGTGCAGCTGTTTTTTTTATTTTAACATTTCCTATATGTACATAATCCATTAACTCTCACCGTAATTATATATTTCCTTTATTTTATTAAGTCCTTTTAAAATGTTTTCTCTAGGATATTTATGTTCTTGGAGAAATGAATCCTCAAGTTTATCCAGTTCAGCATAAAAATCTATAGCAATTCTTAAATATTGAAACTTTGTATCATTACAGGTTTTTTCAATTATAAACTGTTCTGCTTCAGTTATTTTTCCTACATTTATTTTAGTCATAAGCATACGCCAAGTCAAATCCTCGCCGTTTATAAAACCATACTCGTCGATTATTTCATCTTCAGTAACATCAAGGTGAAATACTGCTCTAGCCAAAAACTTTGTGAGAGATTCTATTTCACGCATTATTAGATCGTTATTAAACATATTATACACGTCCTTAAAATTTATTTTATGAAATTTTTTAATAAAAAGTAACCTTTGATTTTTATTATTAATTCACAATAGTAGGTTAACAATTAGGCAGGAGTTTCGGACTCTGCGGAGTCGACCGAGCTTTCCAGTCGCTCTGGACCTTCGGTAAAAAATATTGCTGAATAAGAACCTTAATTATTATTTTACCATAAAATCATAAAAAAACATAGAGTTTTTTATAATTATTTGTTATAATAAAAATATAAAGTTTAATATTCAGCCATTAAAGGTAAAGTTTAAGATTTTGTAGAGTTTAGACTCTGCTGAGTCGACCAGGCTTTCCGGTCGCCAAATGTCGTCAACTTAAGCAAATTGCTGCGGCAATTTATGAGGCTCTGCCTCAAACTCCGCTTCTTTTTCTATCGCAAAAAGAAGCAAAAAAGCTCTTGAAGCATAAAGATTTCGCTTTCTGCGGAAAGCGACCAAGGGCGTTGCCCTTTGGAAACCTACGATTTTTTGAAAAAAATCGAGTAAAACTTTAATTTTTCACTAAGTTGACGACATTGTCCGATCGCCCTAGACCTTCGGTAAAATATCTTTGCCCTATATGTATGGATGAACGGTAACAAATATAACGAAAAAATTAATTATGGAGGCAAAAATGAAATTACTTGCTATAGATGGAAACAGCATATTGAATAGAGCTTTTTATGCTATAAGAGGATTAACAAATAAAAACGGTATTTCAACAAATGCTATTGTTGGATTTATGAATATTTATTTAAAAGAAATGGAAGTGTTAAAGCCAGATGCGGTTGTAGTTGCTTTTGATTTAAGGGCACCTACATTTAGACATAAAAAAGTTGAAACATATAAAGCGAACAGAAAAGGAATGCCAGAAGAACTTGCACAGCAACTTCCTTATATAAAAAAAATAATTGAATATATGGGCGCGGTGGTTTTAGAACGAGAAGGTTATGAGGCAGATGATATTTTGGGAACACTATCTAGAATTTGCACGGAAAAAGGAGAAGACTGCTTTGTTCTTTCAGGAGATAGGGATAATCTTCAACTAATAAATGAAAAGGTAAATGTGAGACTGGCAACCAACAAAGAAACGTTACTTTATAACAAAGAAAAGTTTTTAGAAGATTATGGATTTGAACCGGAAAATTTAATAGATCTAAAAGCTCTTATGGGAGATAGTTCTGACAATATAAAAGGCGTTGCAGGAGTAGGTGAAAAGACTGCAACAACATTGATAAAAGAGTGGAAAACTATTGAAAATATGTATGAAAACATTGATGAAGTAAAAGCAAGTAAAGCTGTAATTACAAAATTACAACTAGGGAAAAATGATGCACAAGAAAGTAAGTGGCTTGCTACTATATGTAAAGAGGTACCTATTGAAGATGATTTAAATTTATATATAATTAAAGAAAAACAAATATCATTACTGCAGGAAATACTCAGTGAATTGGAAATGAATAAACTAATAGAAAAGTTAAATTTAAAAGCTATAGTTTTAGAAGATCCAAAAGAAACAAAAGAAGAGCCATTAGAAACGACAAAAGCGAAGAAGTTTAACTATTTTGAATTGGGAAAAAACCCTTCTGATTTTTTTAAAAATGAAAAAGATGTAGATTATATTTTAGTCGAAAATAAGTTATATATGGTGGAGAATGAAAATATATATTTTACCGAAAAAAGGGAATACATATTAGACTTTCTTAATAGTGATATTAAAAAAAGAACATATCTAGCTAAAGAAAGCTATAAGTATGCTTTTGAAAATAATGTTGAATTGAAAAATTTGATTTTTGATGTTGAAATAGCGGGATATTTATTAAATCCATCTTCAACAGAATACAATATAAAAAATCTTTCAGAAGAATATAATTTACACTATTATGAAGATGACTATGAAAATCAAGATATAAAAAATATATCTGCATTATGTGATAAGTTAAATGATGAAATAGAAAAGTTAAATATGTCTGAATTATTTAATAACATTGAACTGCCTTTAACAGAAGTTTTGGCCTCTATGGAGTTGAGTGGGATAAAAATAGACGATAAAGGCATAGAGGATTTCGGGAAAAAACTTGTTTTAAATATAGAAGAATTAATTACTGAAATACATAAACTGGCGGGTAAAGAATTTAACATATCATCACCAAAACAGCTGGCAGAAGTATTATTTGTGGATTTGGGCTTAAAAGGTACCAAAAAAACCAAAACAGGATATTCCACAAATGTAGAAGTGCTAGAAGCATTAAAAGATAAACATCCTATTATAAATTTGATTTTACAGTATAGACAAATAACAAAACTTAATTCCACATATGTAGAGGGGCTTTTAAAAACAGTGGCTGAAGATGGCAGAATTCACACTTGTTTTAGACAAACTGAAACAAGAACAGGAAGAATATCTTCAATTGAACCAAATCTTCAAAATATTCCTGTGAGAACCGAATTGGGACGAAACATGAGAAAATTTTTCATTGCTGAAAGTGGTAAAATTCTGGTTGATGCAGACTATAATCAGATAGAACTTAGAATAATGGCACATGTAAGTGATGATGAAAATATGAAAAATGCATTTTTAAATGATATGGATATACATACAGTGACAGCGTCGCAGGTTTTTAATCTGCCATTAAATATGGTTACTTCTTCCATGAGAAGTGCGGCGAAAGCTGTAAACTTCGGTATAATATATGGAATAGGTGCATTTTCGTTATCTAAGGATATAAATGTAACTGTTTCTGAAGCGGATAGGTATATAAAAAATTATCTTCATAATTTCTCTAAAGTTGAGGCATTTATGAAAAATACCATTGATACAGCAATTGAAAATGGGTATGTTACAACCTTTTTAGGCAGAAGAAGGTATATACCAGAGTTAAAGTCCTCAAATAAAATTGTGCAAGCCGCTGGTAAAAGAATAGCAATGAATACTCCAGTACAAGGGGCGGCGGCAGATGTAATAAAAATAGCTATGATAAAAGTCTATAGGAGATTAAAAGAGGAAAATTTAAATGCAAATCTTATTTTGCAAATTCATGATGAACTGATAATTGAGTCAGAAATAAAGGATGCGGAACAAGCGTCAATTATATTAAAGGAAGAAATGCAAAATGCATGTTTGCTAAATATACCATTAACTGTAGATGTAAACAAAGGAGATAGTTGGTATAATGCAAAAGGTTAATATAGAGTTATGCAAGATAGAAGATATAATTAATTTAGTGGAAATGGAAAAGAAATATTTCTCTGAGCCTTGGTCTGAAAAATCATTTATATCAGAAATCCAAAATAAAACTTCTATGATTTTAGTGGCTTTTTTTAATGAGGTTATTGTTGGTTATATCGCTTTATCTTATGTTATAGACGAGGTTAATATAAACAAAATTGTTGTAGAAGAAAATATGAGAAATATGGGGATAGCGACATTATTATTAAATGAAATTGAACTTAAATTATATAATAAAATAAAATATATTCATCTTGAAGTAAGAGAAAGTAATGAGCTAGCAAAGAGACTATATTTAAAAAATGGTTATGAAATAGTTGGATTGAGAAAAAACTTCTATAATTCACCTACAGAAAATGCTGTTTTAATGACAAAAATATTATAATAAAATAAACTCAAGTTTTTAATGATAAAAAACTTGAGTTTACTTGTTTTGATTTAGTTAGTCTTGAACTTTGATGTATATTATTACAAATAGGTTTAAATGGCAACGTTTATTTATATTATTTATTTGTAACAATATAAGGTGCAATAGTACTGCACATTTGAGAGAGTGGCATAGTTTGAAGCCATATTTTCCCTGGCCCTGTTACTTTTGTGTTAAACAAACCTTCTCCACCAAAAACCATGTTTTTCAGTCCTTTAACTTTTTCAATAGATATGCCTACTGTTGTTTCCATCGCAGCAAGATACCCTGTATCTATAAGCATAACTTCGTCTTTTTTCAAAGTATATTCTACAACACTTCCGTCAATTTCTAAAAAAACATATCCGTTTCCAGAAAACTTTTGCATTATAAAACCTTCTCCACCAAAAAATCCAGCACCTATTTTTTCTTGGAAGAATATTTCGAAAGAAACGTTTGACTCAGAAGCTAAAAAAGCTTTTTTCTGAGCGACAATAGAATTTCCAGCTGAAACTTGCATAGGTAGTATAGTCCCTAAAAAGCTAGATGCAAATGCTATATGACCATTTCCACCTTTTGCTGTGTATGTGTTTTGGAAAATAGATTCACCAGAAATTGCTCTCGAAAACATTTTACCTATCCCACCGCCAGCATCGGTGGACATTTCCATATTTGGAGACATCCAACACATAGCACCTTTTTGACATATCATAGATTCGCCTGAACTAACATCGCAAGTTAATACTGGGAAAGGAGTTCCTTTAATTTCAAATTGCATAACCATACCTCCGTTAAATTTATATTTTAACCCTTTTAAAAGGGAAAATTCAAGAAAAAAACATTATGTTTATATTATCGGCAGTTTTAATATTTTATTAATTTCAAAATTACGTTACTATTCAGCTATTATCAGCTATTGAAAGGTAAAGTTTACGGTTTGGCAAGGGTTTCGACTCTGCGGAGTCGACCGAGCTTTCCGCTCACCCTGGATCTTCGGTAAAACATCTCTGCCTTATACATATGGCTGAATATTAACAAATTTACAGAAGTTTTTCAAAATCATCTAAGCTTACAGGGCCATAGTAGAAATAACCTTGTGCCATCGAACAGTCGGATGTAATTAAAAATTCAGATTGTTCCTCAGTTTCTACACCAACTGCAACAGATTTTAAATTTAGTTTTTTTGTATAATCAATTATTTCAGTAACGATAGGAGAAGTGTCTTCAATATTATTATTTGAAAAAAACTGTCTGTCAAACTTTATAGTATCAATAGGGAGAAGCTTTATTAGTTTGAGTGATGATAGACCAGTTCCAAAGTTGTCAAGAGAAATATTAAATCCTTTTTGTTTAAGTGAGTTAATGATTATTAGTAGTTTGTCTAGATTTGGGATTACAATACTCTCTGTTATTTCTATTTCTATCATTTTTTTAGGGATTTTATAAAAATTAATTATACTTTCAAATTCCTCTTCAAAATTATTTTGCAAAAGGGTGATTTTAGATATATTTAATGATATATTTTTTATAATTAAGCCTTTATCTAGCCAGTTTCGTAATCGACTAAAAAGACGTTTATATACATAAAAATCTATTTCTACTATATATCCGTTTTTTTCAAACAAAGAAATGAAATCGTATGGATAAAAAATATTGTTGTTATCATCAATCCATCTTACAAATGCTTCAGCATTTACTATTTTTTTTGTTTTTAAATCGTAAATAGGTTGTAAATAAACTTTAAATTCATTGTTTAAAAGTGCTTCAGCCATATTTGCTTCAAGTACTTCATTTTTACACTGTTTTTCATACAAATAATCATTGAAAGTAGCCGTTTGAACTTCATATAAATCCTTACTTTCAGCCATTGATTTCATTGCAGTATGTGCGTTATCTATACAGTAATTTATAGAGTAATCTTCAGGGATTATATGATAAATACCATTTACAAAGCATAAATCCAATCTATTGTACTTATTTTTTAATAATGCGTGTGTGGATTTAAGTGACACTTGTATTCTTGTTAGCAGCTTATTTAAATCAGAATATTTGTAAAATACTATAAATTCTGAACCTTTTACTCTACATATAAATTCATCCTTGTTTAAACTAGCTTTTAATTCACCAGCAAACAATTTTAAAATTTCATCGGCTGCTTTAAAACCAATTTCAGAAAGAGCGTCCTTATAGTTTATTATATTTATATATAGTACACAAAAATTATCGGTTTTTTTATTTTGTAATACTTTATTGCAGTCAATAGTGAATTTTTCAAGTGTGGATATATGTGTTAACTCATCTATATCAGTACTATCTAGCATACTCAATGTAGCATCTTCCCATACTAAACAACATAAATTTTTTTTGTTTTCATTTTTGAAATAATTACTTGATACTTTGTAATAGTTTGAATTGTTTTCTAAATGATGATTCTTTACGTTTAGTGAAAATTTTAAAGGACAATCTTTGCATGGTGATTTTTGATTTGCTATTATTTTATAACAAAAATTTTGAGAAGAAATGCTTTCATTTACAGTATTGTTTTTTGTATTATAAATTAAACTATAATTTTCAGGGTCAACAACATAAGAAGTAGAGTTAATAGAAGATAGTATTTTTTGAGCATAATTAGAAATCAGATTTTTTGATATACTGGTGTTTGTTTTGTTTATATATAGCTCAATTATTTTACTTACTAGGGACAAGATGCTTACAATTTCATCAGACCAATTTCGACTATCGTTACAATCTTCAAAAGATATAAATCCATTAAATTTGCCATTTGTATAAAACCCTTTTTGTATAAATGATTTAACAGATAGTTGACTCCATAATTCTCGTTCTTCAAAATATTCAAAATCTGAAATATCATTTATAACAAAATAATCAGATGCGTAAAATCTATTTTCAAGTTTACTAATATTTTGTGTTATTATTTTTTCCACGCCATATTTGTTTTCTGTATTGTCCCAAATTATAAAGGAGTTTGTACTTGCTGATAGTATATAAATGCGATTTAAATTATAGAATGAACCAATTTCGGAAATAATGGATAAAAGAGGGCTCTCGTTTGGGGATGAAGATATTAAAGAGTTAAATAGGAAATTAATTAGATTTTTTTCTAAATGAGTTATGTCACTTAAAGGTGTTTTAGTACTCAAATAAGGAGAAATGCTGTTTTTATAGATATAATAAGAATTATAGCCTATATTTTTAGCTTCTTGAAGTGCTGTTTTTGCATTTAAATAGAGTAACTTAAATGTATTTCCGTTATGGGGGAAAACAGAAACTCCAACATGGGTGTTTAGGGTGTAACCACCATTAAATTTTATGTTTTTTATTGTGTCCAAAATTAAATTTGCAGTTTCAGAAATGCTATTTTGAGAGGCATATGTATTTTTGAATATAACAAAAGTATTTGTTTTAAGTATTCCCAAAATATCATTTTTTGATATGATTTTTTTTAATTCATTTGAAACTTTTTTAATTGTATTTTTATAAAATGATAGACCAAAGGTGTTGGTAATATACTTTTCGTCATCTATAGTAATTAGTAAAAATGTGTACATATGATGGTTATAATTTTTGATTTTTTGTATTATAGAATTTTTAGTAGCGGCTTTATTTAATAATCCAGTACATTCATCATAATTTAGTTGGGTGTACATTTCATTTTCTTGAAATTTCGTTTTGGTTATATCTTCCGTTGTTCCGACTACATACAAAGGATTGCCATCAGATTCTTTTACAGCTGAACCTTTATATCGAAACCATCTATAATCATCACTATCTGATAAAACCCTTACCTCATATACAAAATTTTCTTCTGCATTATCCATGCTATCGCAATACATTAAAAACTTATCTATATCATCGGGATGAATGATATTCCAATTTAACATGGTTTCACGATAGTTTTCTAAAATTAAATTTGTGTCAGCCCATTTGCCATCTAATTTTTTTATTGAGGTAAGTTTTTTTTCTTCAATATAATATTCCCATACAGCACAATCTAAAGATTTTATTAGTGAATGGTATTTTTTAAAATATAAGTTGTTTTCAAAGTCTTTATTATCTTCAATTTTACTGCACATGGAAAACCCTCCTAAATAATAGTGTGAATACATAAACTTTATTTACGTGAAACTTATAAAGTAATTATACAATATTATCATAAAGGTTTCAACTAAAAATTTCATATTTTATTTATTATTATGTAAAATCAAATAAAAAAATAAATTGAATTTTTATTTGTATGAAATTAAACATATAATTATACAATAAATTGAATTTTGTATTTGAATTATGTTTATAAAATGATATTTTAGACAAAAATCTTGACATATATATAAATTCAATATATAATTTATATATGATGTGATATTGGATTACAATTCAGCCATGTGTCAAATAGGATATATATCCGCAGGTCCAGGTCGATCGGAAAGCCTGGCCGACTCCACAGAGTAAAAATCCTTTTTAAATGTCTGAATAGTAACGATATTGGATTTAACTGCTGATTAAACAACTACAATTTACCATCAATCAGCGGTTAATTTCAAAGTGTAATAATTAACAATATTTAGTGAGGAGTTTTGTTTATGAAATCAAAAAAGCGTAATTTCTTGATTAATGCAACAACAGCAGCCATTTTATTTTCTTCGATTTCAGCAATACCTTTAAACGTAGGTGCGGCTACACAACTTTTTTTTGATGATTTTGAAAATGGAAATACTGATTGGGCAGCTAGAGGCGAAGAAGTAATCGTAGAATTAAATAAAACAACTGGATATCAAAGCAATAGTTCACTTTTTGTAACAGGTAGAACTCAATTTTGGAATGGAGTTGCAGCTTCTAAGACAGAATTAAAAGCTGGAGGCACTTATAAAATAAGTGCAATGATAAAATATGAAAACCCTTCTTATTGGCAACAAAAATTTGAATTAAATTTACAATACACACAAAGTGGTTCTGAAAGTTATCCTACTATAGGAAGTGTAACTGTTCAAAGTGGTAACTGGGGCCTTGCTGAAGGAGAAATAACTATACCTGGAAATGCCGAAGGCATACAATTATACGTTCAAACTGCATATACCTCAAATCCTACAGATCAGGATTTAATGGATTTTTATGTTGATGATATAAAGTGTGAGGAACTTGGCGGAGCAGAAATACAAAGTGATTTAAAATCATTAAAAGCTGTTTATGCAAATGATTTTATGGTTGGTACAGCTGTCGAATCTGGAAATATGGGTATTAAAGTAGTCGAGGACATGATAGACAAGCACTATAATTGTTTAACGGTTGGGAATGAATTGAAACCTGATTATGTACTTGATTTAGCAGCTACAAAATCTTATCTTTCTGAAACCTCAGACCAGACAAATCCTCAAGTATCCTTAAAAAAAGCATCAGCAATATTAGATTACTGTGATAAAAACAATATTCCGGTAAGAGGACATACTCTTGTTTGGCATAGTCAAACACCAGATTGGTTTTTTAAAGAAAATTACGACCCAAGTGGTGCCTGGGTGTCTAAAGATATAATGACCAAAAGAATGGAAAATTACATTAAAAATTTAATGCAAACTTTGGAAAAAGAATATCCTGATGTTGAATTTTATGCATGGGATGTTGTAAATGAAGCTTTTGCAAATGATACAGGCAGTATGAGACAACCTGGTTCAGATAAAGTTTCTTCTGGACAATCTGCTTGGATGCAAGTTTATGGGGATGATTCATTTATTGAACTTGCTTTTACTTATGCTAGAAAATATGCACCGGCTGGATGTAAATTATTTTATAATGATTATAATGAATATATTGATTCAAAAAGAGATGCAATATATAGCCTTGCAATTAAGTTAAAAGAAAAAGGCATTATAGATGGAATAGGAATGCAATCGCATCTTGATATGAATTTTCCTTCTGTAACTATGTTTGAAAATGCAATAAAGAAATTTGGACAAACAGGGTTAGAGGTTCAAATAACAGAGTTGGATATCACTACAAGTGATACAAGCGAATCAGGATTAAATGCACAGGCTAAAAGATACAGGGAAATATTTGATTTGGCGGTAAAGTACAAAGACAGTTCAAATATAACAGCACTTATTCTTTGGGGATTAAATGATAATTTGAGTTGGAGAGCTAGCCAAAGTCCACTTATATTTGATAAAGATTATCAAGCCAAACCGGCTTTTTATTCTATTGTTGAAGGTTTGGAGGAAGCTGTTACAACAACTACAACAACTGCTCCTGAAATTCTTGTTGGTGATATAAACAAAAGTGGATTAATTGATCTTTCTGATTTAGTTACGTTAAATCAATATTTGGTTAAAGATATTGATTTAACAGCAGATCAATTTTTTCGTGCGGACGCTACTGGTGATTCTCTTGTTGATGTTGCTGACGTAGCGTTATTAAAACAATACTTGATGGGCGATAATGTTAAATTGGGTTAAAATAATAAAGTCACCTCTTAGTATAGCTAAGGGGTGACTTGTATTTATAGCCTATAAATGATATAATTTAAACATAGAAGGGAGCTGAAATTATGAATAATTTTAAACCATTACCTATAGGAGTAGAAGATTTTAAAAAGCTACTGACTAAAGGATATTATTATGTTGATAAAACTTTATTTATAAAAGAATTGTTGGATAAAAAG
>Ga0209800_10001046_pt1 | contig 32768 bp, 27 predicted proteins | sample Higcelweek8metaG_FD_187174 | JGI IMG/M metagenome (GOLD analysis project Ga0209800, IMG submission 187174) | Freshwater pond sediment microbial communities from the University of Edinburgh, under environmental carbon perturbations - High... | ecosystem: Environmental > Aquatic > Freshwater >...
GTGCTGGCCGATCACCTGATCAACCACCAGCCCGATGCGTTCGTTGCCAAAGGCGATCACCACCACCTTCTGGTAGGGGTCCTTGTCGCCATCGGCGTGGAAAATGTCGCGCAGGTGCAGGAACGGCACCAGCGACCCGCGCAGGTTCAGGAAGGTGCAGCCGCTGTCCGCCGAGGCCCTTGCCGCTGACAGTTCGACGCATTCCTCAATCGCCGCCAGCGGAATGACATAGCGGCCACAGCCAACCCGCACCAGCAGGCCGTCAATGATCGCCAGCGTCAGCGGCAGCCGCAGGGTGATGGTTGTTCCCTCACCCACCGTGCTGTTGATGTCGATGGTGCCGCGCAGGGCATCAATGGTCCGCTTGACCACATCCAGCCCGACACCGCGCCCGGAAACGGCGCTCACTTCTTTGGCGGTCGAAAAGCCGGGATGGAAAATGAAGTTCAGGATGTCGCTGTCCGACAGCACCGCATCGGGGGTAGTCAAACCACGCTCTTCGGCCTTGGCCCGGATTGCCGCCCGGTTCATGCCGCGACCATCATCGGCAATGGTGATCAGGATTTGACCGCCGGAATGCACCGCCGCCAGATGAACATGCCCGCCAGCCGGCTTTCCTGCCGCAAGACGGTCGTCTGCCGTTTCCAGACCATGGTCAACGCAATTGCGGATCAAATGGACCAGCGGGTCGTTCAGGCGTTCGATCACCGTCTTGTCCAGCTCGGCCTCGTCGCCTTCGGTGCTCAGCGCAACCTCTTTGTGCAGCGATTGCGACAGATCGCGCACCACCCGGCGGAACCGGCTGAACAGGGTGCCGATCGGCACCATGCGGATGCCCATGGTGGTATCGCGCAGATCGGCTGACAGCCGCTCGATGTCTTCGCTGATCGCCCGCAACAGGATGTCGTCACTGCCCGCCGCCAGCTGGCGCAGGCGGGCCTGTGCAATCACCAGCTCGCCGACCTGATCCATCAGGCTGTCCAGACGTTCCGCCTGCACCCGCACACTGCCATGGCCGCTGTCCGGCGCCGCCGGAGCCGAAGCAGAAGCAGGTGTCGCTGTCGGCTTGCGGGTTTCATGGTGCTGCTGCACCAGCGCCGACACCACCCGCTCGGGCGAAACTGCTCCGGCCTTGACCAGCATCTGCCCCAGCGGCCGCTGTTGCGCAACGGTTTCCTCAACCACCTCTCGCGGCACATCGCCACGGGCAATCAGGATTTCCCCCAGCAGAGGCGAGACGGTTTTGTCGTCCAGCGGCGTGATGGAGATCTCGCTGTCATCCATCACGAACAGGAACACATCCTCGATCGCCGTTTTCGGGTGCGCCGTTGACAGGAAAATGTCCCATTCCATGTAACAGCACAGTGGGTCCATGTGATCGAGTGTCGGAATACCATCGGGCAACGCCACCACGACGCACTCCCCCAGCGCCCGCAGGTCGTCCAGCAACACCAGTGGATTGGTCCCGAAGGCCATCGTCTGTGGGGCCAGACGGCAGCGGATGTGCCAGCGGCGTGGCTGACCATCGCCATCCGTCCCGTCGGCATTCGCCCCGTTGGTGGCGACAGCCGGTCTCTCTGGCGCACTGGTCGCCACCACGCCGCCCGCCATCAGCGACAGAAACGTCTGCGTCAGACGCTCGCCGCGTTCGACATCGTTGTTGTGTGCCAGCAGATCACGGATGTGATCTTCGGCTTCCAGCGTGGCCGCGATCAGTCCCGACGAGATGCTCTGCTGACCATCGCGCACTTTCTGAAAAGCGCCTTCGACGTGATGGGTGAACTCGGCCACCGCATCAAAACCGAACATCGCCCCCGAGCCCTTGATGGTATGCAAGGCCCGGAACGCCCGGTTGATCAGTTCCGAATTCAGCGGGTCGTGCTCCAGATCAAGCAGAGCCGCTTCAAGATCGTCCAGAAGCTCGGCTGCTTCCTGCAGGAATGTTTCGGCAGGTGATGGCGTCGAAGCGACCATGGAACGCCCCTTTGTTACGGAAAACAAACGCGCCCTTCAGGAGGGATCAGGATGCACATCACAGAAAAACAACAGCAGGCCCTGCCGTTCACCCAATGCGTTACCCTAAAAAGCGCTTTACCACTGCCAGCAGTTGATCCTGCTGGAACGGCTTGACAATCCAGCCCGTTGCACCGGAAGCCTTGGCTTCGGCCTTTTTGCTGTCTTCGGATTCCGTGGTCAGGAAAATGATCGGGACAAAGCGGCAGCTCGGCAGGGTGCGCACCTGCCTGATCAGGGTCAACCCGTCCATCCGCGGCATGTTCAGATCGGTCAGGATCAGGTCAACCGGCCCCGTGGCCAGCACATCCAGCGCATCCTGCCCGTCAACAGCGGTCCGCACGGTATACCCCGCCCCCTCAAGGGCGAAGCTCACCATCTGGCGCATGCTGGCGGAATCGTCAACGCTCAGAACAACTTTCGACATTTATCCCTGACCTCCAGCCCAAAAGGGATCAAACCAGCCCTTGCCACCATCACCGGGACGCGCCAGCCCGGCCCGGGCAAGGGTCTCGGCCAGGGGGCCTGCCGCCGGAGCGCTCAGCGATACGGCACTCCCCCGCGCCTGACCCATTTTCCGGGCAGCGAGCAGAAGCTGGAGGAATGAAACATCCAGATCGCTGACAGAGGTACAATCCAGAACCAGCGACGACATCTCTGGCGTCAACAGGGCGGCCATCAACTGATCCCGGGTCATCTCGGCCTCGGCAAGCGTTTGCCGACCGGCAAAGATCACACGCAGCTCACCGCCATTGCGATCGATTTTTACCATCTTTAAGAGTCATCACGACTGTTTATCTACCATACATTCTCTTAAACGAAATATCATGTCAGTTCAATATATTTCACATGATAGCATCGATATCAGAATATACAAAAGAATTCAAAATACAGTAACAAATCATCACCAAAATCAAATTGCAAAAAATAATCACCATAAACTACATAAATAAATCAATATGATCATAAAATAATTATATAAATATTTTAATATTATTAATATCAATACGATAATTTAAATAATTACTTTTAAAATTCATTACATAATAAATGCCACATGAAAGAAATCAGGACTCGTCAGTACAGTTCCGTGGACAACCGCAAGGAAAAACTTCGCCATGGATGTCCCCCTCCCTTTCCCTCTTTGGAAGGATTCAAAATCGTGTAGGATTGCCGTCACCCCATGGCAGCGCGTATCATGGGGCAGACCAACCGGAAACCTGCCCGCTAGGGGGCGCAACAGGAGTATCCACACATGGCCATGCAAGCCTCTGAAATTGAAAAAATGATCAAGGACGCCTTCCCCGACGCCGACATCACCATCGAAGACCTGCGCGGTGACGGCGACCACTATGGGGCCATCGTGACCTCCAAAGCCTTCGTCGGCAAAAGCCGGGTCCAGCAGCACCAGATGGTCTATGCTGCCCTGCAGGGCAAAATGGGCGGCGACCTGCACGCTCTGGCCCTGCAAACCCAGGTCCCCGACGCCTGATCCTTTCCGACCCCCCTTCCGGCTCCCCCATCATCATGTCTTTATCGCCTGCGGCGGCCTCGGTGGATGAGGCCGCCCGTCAGCAACGGGTCCGCCGGGGATTTCTGGCCGCCCTGTCAGCCTATCTGATCTGGGGTGTCGCGCCCCTGTTCTTTCACGCCCTGTCAGACCTCAGCCCGCTGGAAATCATCGCCCACCGCGTTGTCTGGGGGGCGATCAGCATTTCCATCGTCGTCGCGTTCACCGGGGGCTGGGTCGAAGCCCTCGCCATTCTGCGCGCCCCGCGCAAAGCCTTGCTGTTTGTCGGGTCAGCGGCGGCGGTTTCGATCAACTGGCTGATCTTTGTCCACGCCACCACCACCGGCCGCGGACTGGATGCCAGTCTGGGTTATTACATTTTTCCGCTGGTGTCGGTCCTGCTGGCTGCGCTGTTCTTTCAGGAACGGTTTTCCCGTCGCCAGAGCCTGGCGCTGGGGGTGGTCAGTTGCGGTGTCCTGATCATGATCATCGCCCGCGGAACCCTGCCGTGGATTCCGCTGGGGCTGGCGCTGACCTTTGGCCTCTATGGCGTGCTGCGCAAAATGGCCCCCGCCGAAAGTCTGGTCGGGTTGCTGGTCGAAACCCTGATCCTGCTGCCCTTTTCCCTCGGCTTTCTGGCATGGCAAGCCTGGCAGGGCGGTGGCCTGTTGCACATGCCGGGCCGGATCGACCTGTGGGCCCTGCTGATCATCGGTACCCCGCTGTGGACCGGCCTGCCGCTGTTCCTGTTTGCCGTTGGTGCCCGCCGCCTGCCGCTGTCAACGGTGGGCCTGATGCAATACATCAATCCCACCAGCCAGTTTTTCCTGGCAACGCTTGTCTTTCACGAGACCTTTACTGTCGCTCACGCCGTGACCTTTGGATTGATATGGCTGGGACTGGCTTTGTATTCTTGGCCACAAAGCCCCTCTTCTGGTAGCAGTTTAAAATCATCGTAAACTGACCCTTGCAGTTTCCCCGATGACAGACGATATTGGCCCGATCTCCCCCTTACCACTGACCGGCAACCAGCACGTTGGCCGTCCATATGGAGTACCGTTAGATGAGCGCCATTTTCGCAGAAGCCTTTGCCCAGATTAAGAACGACATCGAAAGCAACGACGTCGTCCTGTACATGAAGGGCACTCCGATGTTCCCGCAGTGCGGCTTCTCGGCCGCGGTGGTTCAGGTTCTGGCGCAGCTGGGCGTGACCTTCAAGGGTGTCAACATCCTGGAAGACGACATGATCCGTTCGGCAATCAAGGAATTCAGCCACTGGCCGACCCTGCCGCAGCTGTACGTCAAGGGCGAGTTTGTCGGCGGCTGCGATATCGTGCGCGAAATGTTTGCCAACGGCGAACTGCAGCAGCTGATGAAGGACAAGGGCGTCCCGTCGAGCAACTAACGCAAATCCCGAGCAGAAGCGTTAGCTCCTGCGACGACGCATTTGCACAACGTACGGACTCAAATCCCGAGCAGGAGCGTTAGCCCCTGCGACGACGCATTTGATCACGTATAGACTCAAATCCCGAGCAGGGGCACTAGCCCCTGCGACGACGCATTTGAGCACGTATAGACTCAAATCCCGAGCAGGGGCACTAGCCCCTGCGACGACGCATTTGATCACGTACAGACTCCCTCAAATCCCGAACAGAAGGGCAATCTTCTGTTCGGGATTTTTCATATGCGGAAAATGTGGCAAATCATTCACACTCATGTGACACAAGTTGTATAGCCTTGCAATCCGCATACACTTTCAGGGGAAAGAGAGCATTGTGTGAAAAGTGGGAACCGGTTTTCGCACCAACAATGCGGCAATACAAAAGATGAGAGCTGCGGGCATGGCTCACGTTTAAGGCTCACAGCTCTCACTGAGTCACCCCAGCACGCAGGAGAATGCCATGGCCCGGAGGTTCTCTCTCAGTGCTCGCATGACGACCATCGCCGCTATCCTGCTGTGCCTGCTGGGAGCGATTGCGATCCACGAAGTCTGGACCCTGCATCGGCAGGTGGCTCAGGAGCGCCATACCCTCGCCCAGTCACTGGTCGAAGCCATCCGCAACCAGATCGAATACTTCCATACGCTGGAAATCATTGGCGACCTGTCCCGGGCCGAGGCCCAGCGGCAAGCCCTGCAAGTGATTCAGGCGGCGCGGTTTTCTGACGGAAACTATCTGTGGGTCCACGATCTGGACGGTAATGTGCTCGCCCACCCCTTGAACCCCGAACTGGTGGAACAAAGCCGCGCCGGGACCCTCAACCCCGAAACGGCCGCCCTGCTGCGCCGCTTTGATCAGGCGATCAGCGTCAAGGACAGCGCCACCGTGTCCTACATGTGGCCCAGCCCACGCGGCGGCGAGCCAACCGCCAAGGTGTCCTACCTGATTCACTTTGAGCCGTGGAACTGGGTGATCGGCAGCGGGGTCTATCTGGGGGATATCAATCAGGAAACCCGCAGCCGGGCATGGCTGTTGCTGGGCAGCCTGGCGGTGATTGCCGTTCTGGCGATTGGCGTCACCCTGCGGCTGGCGCTGGGGATCACTCGCCCCTTGAAACAGGTGACAGCGGCGATGGCGGCGGTGGCCGCTGGTGATCTTGACCATCCCCTGCCGCCAGCAGACCGCAATGACGAAGTGGGAGACCTCAGCCGGGCGATGGCGATTTTCTGCCAGCAGCAACGGGCAGCGCGCGCCATCCAGTTGGCCCATCAGGAACAACAGCGCCTGACCAACACAGTTTTCAATACCATCGCCGAAGGGGTAATCGTCACCGATGCCAACGGCGTGATCAAGGCAGTCAACCCGTCCTTTACCCAGTTGACCGGCTATCAGCCCGAGGAAGCCATCGGCCAGACGCCTCGCCTGTTTGCCTCGGGCCGCCATGACCGCGAATTTTATCGCCAGATGTGGGACAGCCTGCTGCGCGATGGCCAGTGGAGCGGTGAAATCTGGAACAAGACCAAGGAAGGCCGGGTGTTCCCGGAATGGCTGAGCATTCGGGCGATCCATGACGACAACCAGCAGATTTCCGAATATGTCGCCGCCTTCAGCGATATCACCCAGCGCAAGCAACAGGAAGAGCGCGTCCAGTGGTTCGCCGACCACGACAGCCTGACCGGCCTGATCAACCGCCGCGCCTTTGACCGCGACCTGCCCGAACTGGTCCGCAATACCCTGAACAATCACCTGCGGGTGGCCTTCCTGTTCATCGACCTCGACCGCTTCAAGGACATCAACGATACCCACGGCCACCTGATCGGCGACCGCCTGTTGCAAGCAGTGGCCCAGCGCCTGCGCCATTCGGTGCGGGATGGCGATCTGGTTGCCCGCATGGGGGGTGACGAGTTCGTGATCGTGCTGTCGCCGATCCATGACCGGATGGCGGTTTACCGGCTGGCCGACGCGCTGATCACCAAACTGGCCGAACCTCTCCACATCGAGCATACCACCTTGCTGCCCAGTGCCAGCATCGGCGTCCTGCTGGTGCCCGACCACGCCAAAAGCGTCGATGAAGCCCTGCGGCTGGCCGATCAGGCACTGTACCGGGCCAAAAATCAGGGCCGCAACCAGTGGGCAACACTGGATGGCAAGGGCACCGTCCCCGCGCAGGCAATCAAGGAAACCGGCCCGCGTTCGGAGGCGGAGGGGTGATCGTAGAGCATTGTGCGAAAACCGGTTCCCACTTTTGCGCTCACCGCCCTAAAAATGCGCCGTCATCCCGCCATCAACGAACAACACATGGCCGGTGATGTAACTGGCGGCATCCGAGGCCAGAAAAACGGCGGCTCCGGCGATTTCTTCCGGCTTGCCCCAGCGCCCCAGCGAGGTGCGGGCGGCAAGGAAGGACTGAACCTGCGGGTCGTCAACCATCGCGGCGTTGGTTTCGGTGGCAAAGAACCCCGGAGCCAGCGCATTGACGGTGATGCCGTGCGGGCCGAATTCGGCGGCGAAGGCGCGGGTCAGGCCGGTCAGGCCGGCTTTGGCGGCGGTATAGGCGGCATCACCAGCGCGGGCGACGTGACCGGCGATGGAGGTGACATTGATCATCCGCCCGCCACCATGGGCAATCATCGGCCCGGCCACCAGACGGCACAGCTCGAACGGCGCCACCAGATTGGCATCCAGCAGGGCGTGAAAGTCGCCATCGGCAAAGGCCAGCGCATCGCGGCGGTCGCGGATGCCGACGTTGTTGACCAGAATGTCCAGCCCGTCGGTATGACTGGTGATGTGCGCCAGCGCCGCGCGGCGGGCGGTGGCGTCGGTGATGTCAAAGGGCAACGGCAGCACGTTCGGGCCGATGCTGCGGGCGGCCTCGGTCAGCATGCCTTCGCGCCGCCCGTTGATATAGACCAGCGCCCCGGCGTGGGCCAGACCACGGGCGATTTCCAGCCCCAGCCCGCGCCCGGCACCGGTGACCAGCGCCGTTTTCCCGGCCAGCGAGAACAGCGACATCAGACGGTCCCCGCCAGCGCCCTGGCTTTGGCAACGCCGTCGATGGCGCTCAGGCAGGCACGGGCGGCCTCGGCACCCTTCAGCACGAAATGCTCGCGGAAGAAATCCTTGTGGTCGTCGTGGCTGTGGAAATGGTGCGGCGTCAGCACCAGCGACAGGACCGGCACTTCGGTTTCAAGCTGGATCGACATCAGCGCATTGATCACCGCCGTGGCGACGAATTCATGGCGATAGACCCCGGCATCGACAATCCAGCCCGCCGCCACCGCCGCCGCATAGCGGCCCGACTTGGCGAGCAGCTTGATCTGCAACGGGATTTCAAAGGCTCCCGCCACCCGCACCCGGTCCACCCGCGCCGGATCAACGCCGCGCCCGGCCAGCTCGGCCACAAAGGCCTCATAGCCTCCGTCCAGAATGTCGCTGTGCCAGGACGCCTGAACAAAGGCAATGCGATCAGTCATTTTCTGCTATGTCCTACCGTTATCCGACAGCCGCCGGTTGCCGTTATCTTTGGACGATGGTCCGGGCAACAGGGCGGCGGCACCTTTTCTCTGGGTCAGTGTGATGACCATTGCACTGCGAATCAAGGCAGCAATCTCGGATGCCGCATTCAGGGGAGGATGCTCCCAGGCGTAAGAACTGCGGTTTTCCAGCGCCTCGGCCATCCCCAGCCCGTACAGGTGCTTCAGCAGGCGCTGATGCTTGGGGGCGATCAGCGCGGGCGGGGCATAGACATAGACCGGGGCCGGACTGGCACAGGCTTCGGAGACCATCGACACCGAATCACCGGTCACGATGATCGCATCGGCCAGCGCCAGATAGCCGAAATAAGGGTTGTCGGACGGCGTGGCCTCGGGGGTCCAGCGGAAGACATGGCCCGCCTGCGGCAAAGCCTCCAACAGGGCGCGGGCGGGCTCGTCGCCGGTGCGGCGCGAGGTGGTGACCACCAGCGTTCCGCCCATGTCTTTGGCCACGGCGCTGGCCTGCGCTGCCAGTTCCTTTGCCATCTCGACGGTGAACGTACGGTTCTTGGTCGATCCGCCGACCACCAGCGCCACCAGCGGCTTTTTCAGGGCCTCCAGACGCGGGGCCCAGCGGGTGGCCTCGATGGCAAGTTTGGCTTCGGTCACCCGGTGCGGTGCGCCGGTGATGCGCACCACGTTGCGATGCACCGGGCTGAGATCGTCGTGGGTCGGCACGGCGATCAGGTCAAAATCCGCCGCCCCGCTGCCCCCCGGCCACATCACCTGACACAGAAAGGTCTTGCCGTTGTTCTGCCGTTTGATCCAGCGCGCCACCGGCGCCGTCCGCCGCCCGGCGGCAATCACCACATCCGGCCACGGCCCCATCAGGGCATCCTGACTGGCCGGGGTCAGGCCGCGCAGGGATGCCCCGCGCAGCCAGTTCGGCAGCCGTGCCCAGCCGGTATAGGCAATGTCCTTTTTGTCGAACGGCCACGCCAGAGCCTCGGCCACACCCAGCGCCTGAGCAACATTGCCCGCCCGGTCGTCGGCCAGCACCCACACCGTCGGCTCCTGCACCGTATCGCTCGGGCGGTCAAGGTTCCAGGGCTCCAGCGCCGCCATGGCGTTACTGCCCCGTGAAGGCCGGTTTGCGCTTTTCCGTGAAGGCTGCGATCCCTTCCCGGTAGTCCGCTGTCGCCAAAAACTCATAGGCCTGATCCAGTTCCTGTTGCGTCACCGCCGTCGGGTCCGTTGACAGGCGGCGAACAAAGGCCTTGTGCCAGCGGTTGACCAGCGGCGCTCCGGCGGTGATCCGTTTCACCGTCGCAGCGACCTCCTCTGCTACCATGTTGTCTTCGACGACGCGATTAACAAGCCCCACCCGGTGGGCTTCGGCGGCGTCAATGATCTTGCCTTCCAGCAAAATCTCCAGCACCGTCGCCGGGTTGGCGTGGCGCAGCAGCCCCTGAATCTCAGGATGGGCCATCACCACCGAAATACGGTTGATCGGCACCCCGAACCGCGACGCGGTGCCACAGATGCGGATATCGGCCATGCAGGCCAGTTCCAGCCCGCCGCCAACGCAGGCGCCATCAATCTGCACCACCACCGGATGGGGGCAGGTGCGCACACCGTCCAGCGCCCGCCGCATCACCAGATCATAGGCCTTCGCCTGCTCTGCCGTTGCCCGCACCGTGTCGAATTCCTTGATGTCGGCCCCGGCGGCAAAGGCCTTGCCGCCCTCGCCCTTCAGCACCACACAGCGGATCGAGTCGTCGGCGTTGATCGCCGCAAAGGCATCCCCCAGCGCCTGCCACATCGGCAGGTCCATCGCATTCAGCTTGTCGGGCTTGTTGAGGGAAACAGTAACGACGGCACCATCACGGCTGGAAAGAATCGGGCTGGTCATGGACTTCCTCTTTGGTCAGGGAGCGCCTCGTTGGGGCAACAGGGGCAGGCGACAGGCCAATCCCGCCAATTTCTGCACCTCAAGGGCGTTTCTATGATTGTGCAACGGGTCATTAGGCCGTAAACAGACGCCACCATAACCCATTCCCCCGTTCCATGCCCACAAGGAAGGCGTATCCATGCTGACCGTTTCCCGCACGCCGGAGCAAAAGGCCGCTGCCCTGACTGCTGCCCGTATTCTGCTGGAGCTGAAGGCGATCAACTTTCGCCCCGAAGACCCGTACACCCTGACCGCTGGCTGGAAAAGCCCGGTCTACATCGACTGCCGCAAGATCATTTCCTATCCGCGCGCCCGCCGGAAGATCATTGATCTGGCCGTCGAGCTGATGGGTCGCCACGTCGGCTATGAAGCCTTTGACTCCGTGGCTGGCGGCGAAACCGCCGGTATCCCCTATGCCGCCTGGGTCGCCGACAAGATGGACCTGCCGATGCAGTACGTGCGCAAGAAGCCCAAGGGCTTTGGCCGCATGGCGCAGATCGAAGGCGACCTGAAGGAAGGCCAGCGCGTTCTGCTGGTCGAAGACCTCGCCACCGATGGCGGTTCCAAGCTGAACTTCCTCAACGCCCTGCGCGCCGCCGGTGCCACCTGCGAACATGCGTTCGTGGTGTTCTACTACGGTGTGTTCCCCAACGCCCTGAAGGCGCTGGAAGAACAGGGCCTGACCATGCACTTCCTGACCACCTGGTGGGACGTGCTGGAAGTCGCCGAAACCGACGGCCACTTCACCAAGGAAAAGATCAGCGAAGTCCGCGCCTTCCTGCACGACCCGATGTCGTGGTCGGCCGCCCGTGGCGGTCGTGGCGCTGACGAACAGGCCTGATCCGGCATCAGCCAGCCCGGCGGTTAACCAACCGGGCTGGCTGCGGTTTTTTCGTGAAATTGATGCTTGACAGGGCCGGGTGACCCTGGTATATCCACCCACCTCGGCGCGGTAACGCGCTGGCCTTTATGGCGGAGTAGCTCAGCTGGTTAGAGCAGCGGAATCATAATCCGCGTGTCGGGGGTTCGAGTCCCTCCTCCGCTACCAGTTCAAGGGTCCCGGTTCAGCCGGGGCCCTTTTTCATTGTATCTTCACATCAACAGCCTGTTTGTCAGGTGCAATACCGCGCTGACTCATTATAGTGTCCGGCGTTGTGATCAGCCGCAGAACAAACGCGCGCCGACAGTTGCACCAGGAGCAGGTCGATGAAGTTTCACTTTCCCATCGTGATCATCGATGAGGATTTTCGGTCCGAGAACACCTCGGGCTTTGGTATCCGGGCCCTTGCCGAAGCCATCGAAAAAGAAGGCTTCGAGGTTCTGGGCGCGACCAGCTACGGCGACCTTTCGCAATTCGCGCAGCAGCAAAGCCGGGCGTCGGCCTTTGTGCTGTCCATCGACGACGAAGAATTTACCCCCGGCCCCGATCTCGATCCAGCCGTTCTGAACCTGCGCACCTTCATTCAGGAAGTCCGCTCCAAGAACGAAGACGTTCCGATCTATGTCTACGGCGAGACCAAGACCTCGCGGCACCTGCCGAACGATGTCCTGCGCGAGCTGCACGGCTTTATCCATGCCTTCGAAGACACCCCGGAATTCGTCGCCCGCCACATCATCCGCGAGGCCAAGAACTATCTCGAATACATCCAACCGCCGTTTTTCAAGGCCCTGCTGAATTATGCCGAAGACGGTTCCTATTCCTGGCATTGCCCGGGGCACTCCGGCGGCGTGGCCTTCCTGAAGTCGCCCATCGGGCAGATGTATCACCAGTTCTACGGCGAAAACATGCTGCGCGCCGACGTGTGCAACGCGGTGGAAGAGCTGGGCCAGTTGCTGGATCACAACGGTGCCATCGGCGATTCCGAAAAGAACGCCGCGCGCATTTTCAACGCCGACCACTGCTATTTCGTCACCAACGGCACCTCTACCTCCAACAAGGTGGTTTGGCATCACAGCGTGGCCCCCGGCGATGTGGTGATCGTTGACCGCAACTGTCACAAGTCGATCCTGCATGCGATCGTGATGATCGGCGCGATCCCGATTTTCCTCAAGCCGACCCGCAACCACTGGGGCATCATCGGGCCAATCCACCGTTCGGAATTCGAGCCCGAGGCGATCAAGGAAAAAATCCGCTCGCATCCGCTGCTGGAAGGCGTTGACCCCGAAACGGTCAAGCCGCGCATCCTGACCCTGACCCAATCGACCTATGACGGCGTGCTCTACAACACCGAAGTGGTGAAGGAGCTGCTCGACGGCTACGTTGAAACCCTGCATTTCGACGAGGCCTGGCTGCCGCATGCGGCCTTTCATCCGTTCTACGGCACCTATCACGCGATGGGCCGCAAACGGGGCCGGATGAAGCATTCGGTGACCTATGCCACCCAGTCAGTCCACAAGCTGCTGGCCGGGATCAGTCAGGCCAGCCACATTCTGGTGCAGGACAGCGAGGAAACGAAACTCGACCGGCACCTGTTCAATGAATCCTACCTGATGCACACCTCGACCAGCCCGCAGTATTCGATCATCGCCAGTTGCGACGTGGCAGCGGCGATGATGGAACCGCCGGGCGGCACCGCGCTGGTCGAAGAAAGTCTGGCCGAAGCGCTCGATTTCCGCCGCGCCATGCGCAAGGTTGACGAGGAATACGGCGACGACTGGTGGTTCAAGGTCTGGGGACCGGACAATCTGGCCGAAGAAGGCATTGGCCGCGCCGCCGACTGGGAACTGAAAAAGACCGACAGCGAAGCCGTCGAAACCTCGGGCGAAGATGCGTGGCATGGCTTCGGTGACATGGTGCGCGGCTTTAACATGCTCGACCCGATCAAGGCGACGATCATCACCCCGGGCCTGAACATCGACGGCCGGTTCGAGGAAAGCGGCATCCCGGCCTCGATCGTCTCCAAGTACCTCGTCGAGCACGGGGTGGTGGTGGAAAAGACCGGCCTCTACAGCTTTTTCATCATGTTCACCATCGGCATCACCAAGGGCCGCTGGAACACGCTGCTCGCCGCCCTCCAGCAGTGCAAGGACGATTACGACCGTAATCAGCCGCTATGGCGCGTGATGCCCGAATTCTGCACCAAGCAGCCCAATTACGAACGCATGGGCCTGCGCGACCTGTCGCAGCACGTTCACCAGCTGTATGCCAAGTACGATGTGGCGCGCCTGTCGACCGAGATTTACCTCGGCGACCACCGCCCGGCCATGTCGCCCTCGGAAGCATTTTCGCACATCGCCCGCCGCAAGACCCAGCGCGTGCCGATCGACGAACTGGAAGGCCGCGTCACCACCAGTCTGGTGACTCCGTACCCGCCCGGCATTCCGCTGTTGATCCCCGGCGAAGTCTTCAGCAAGGAAATCGTCGATTACCTGCGCTTTAACCGCGAGTTCTCCCGCGAATGTCCGGGTTTCGAGACCGATATCCACGGGCTGGTGCAGGAAAAGGGCGAAAACGGCGAAATCCGCTACTTCTCGGACTGCGTGGCGGAGGAATAAGGGAGACAGGGGTGTGGGGCACGGCTCTACACCCCTTGTTCCCTCACTCCCCCTGAAACTTCGCCGCCGGGAAAATGCGGCTGATCCATTCGCGGTGCGGCGACACCCGGCAGAACCATGACGAGCTGCCGTATTCGGCGTTGTTGTCGCCGTTGGAGTTGATCCCGGCCAGCAGCCACTGACCGCCGTTCTGAATCCATGCCGAGCCGCCGCTGTCGCCGGACCCCAGCAGGCCGACCAGCCGGTTGACCGGGCGGCTCTTGCCGCCATAGGGGTTTTTCAGGCTGCCGTCTTCTTTTGGCAGGAACACGCCGAGGTAATTCCCGGCGTCGTCGCTGTCCGAGGCGGTTTTGTCGAACGGCTCGAACTGGTCCACCATCCCCTGCGCCGCCGCCTTGTCCGAGCCGCTGTAAAAGCGGTCCTGCTGGCCGGTGCTGCCGATGCCCCGGCTGCCATAGCCGACAAAGGTCAGCAGCTTGCCTGCTTCGGCCTTGCCTGCATACAGAACCGGCGGCTCGCCGATGCCGGTGACCGGGCCGCTCAGGCGCAACAGGGCAATGTCATAGCCGGTCCGGGTGTCGGTATCGCCGTTCCAGCGCGGATGCAGCCACAGTTTGTCGATCTTCAGTATCTTGCCGTTCGGCCCGCGCACCACATAGGCATCCGTGCGGGCAGGCAGTTCAAAGACGTGGGCGGCGGTCACGATGTAGGCGCGGTTCTGGTCGTCGTTGCCGATCCACGTTCCCGATGCTTCGCCCCACGTTGTGCCATCACTGGCAAACGCCAGCACCGCTGCGAATTGCGGTTGAGCAGCCAGCGCCAGCGCCGAGGCAAAGCCTTTGCTCTCCTGCCCCTTGCTGCCGCCGTCTTCACGCCATGTGCTGTCCAGAATCACCACCGCCCCGGCATCCCGCTGCGGCATCAGCACCGCTGCCGCCAGCAGGGCGCCGATCATCACCACCGTTTTCTTCATGCATACCCCCACCAATCCGTTCCCGCCCATGATAAGCACAGGCAGCGGGAAAAGTCCGCAGGGCTTCTGCGATATCCGGCACGTCGATCAGCCGGGGATAGGCCCAGGCGACAAAGCGGGCGGCGGCCATGCTGGCACCGGCCATGGTGCGAGGAGCCGAAGACGGCGGCAACGGCGAGGCCCCGAACAGCGCCGGGGTTCCGCCCAGCCAACTGGCCTCGCCATCCTGACAGCGGGCATCGCCACAGACCGAGATCACCGCCGGATAGGACGCCGGATAGCAGGCTCCGCCGCGTGCCGGAGCCGACGCCACCAGCAGCACCCCCGCCGCCACCGCCCGCAGGCAGGCATCGCGCAGCACATCGCGGTCATGGGCCAGCCCCAACGCCAGCAGGATCATCCCGACCCCTTCGGCACACAGGCGGTCAAGGGCTTCGGCGACCGCCAGCGGGGTGGTGACGCCGCGCTCATCGAACACCGGCACACACAACAGGGCTGACGGCGGGATGGTCGCCGTCAACAGGGTCGAGGTCAGCACCCCGTGGCCGTGCGCCTCCTGCCGTTCGCCCAGCAGCACCCCGCCCGCCGCCAGCACGGCAGGGGCCAGCCCGGTATCAATCACCCCGACACGCATGACACTGCCCCCAGATCCACCACCTGATCACAGCCCGCCATCACCTGCGGGTCATGGCTGACGATGATCCGTGTACAGTCGGCGAACTGCCGGTCGAGCGTCGCCAGCACCGCATCGCGCAAGGCCGGGTCAAGGCCGGTGGTGACTTCGTCAAGGATCAGCACCCGAGGCCGTTGCAGCACCGCCCGCGCCAGCGCCACCCGCTGCCGCTGCCCGCCGGACAACAGGCGGCCATGGCTGCCGACCGGACTGTCCAGACCGTACGGCAACGCGGCGATCACCTCGGCCAGCCCGGCGGTTTCGGCGGCCTGCTCGATCGCCTCGCGGGTGGGATGGGCGACGCCATAGGCGATGTTGTCGGCCAGCGAACCGGGCAACAACACCACATCCTGCGCCACCACCGCCACCACCTGCCGCAAGGCCAGCAGATCGAGACGCGGCAGCGGCACGCCATCCAGACAGACCTCGCCCTGATCGGGGTCATACAGCCGCAACAGCAGGTCACAGAGAGTGCTTTTCCCGCACCCCGACGGCCCGATCAGCGCCACTTTGGAGCCTGCGGCAATTTCCAGCGACAGATCCCACAGCAACGGGCGCTGGCGATCATGGCCCAGCGTCACCTGCCGCAGCGACACCGCCCCGCGCAACGGATCGGGCAAAGGCTGCGGCGAGGCCGGGGAGCAGACCTCTGGCGGCACCAGTCGCAGCTCGGCAAGACGGTCGAGGCTGACCAGCGCCCGCCGACTGGCCACCCACAGGCCGAGGTACGACTGCAAGGGGGCTGCCGCCCGCCCCAGATAGGAGGTAAAGGCCACCATTGCCCCGATGGTCAGGCTCTGGCCCAGCACACTGGCCGCGCCAAAGACGAAAATCAGCGCCGTTGCCGCGCTCATGATCAACGACGGCCCGGCGCTGGCAAAGAAACCCAGACGCTCCTGCCGCAGCAGCTCGTCAAGGTACAGACCATTCAGCCGGTGCAGGCGGTCGCTTTCCCGCTCTTGCGCCGAATGGGCCTGAATGACCTTGGCGGCGGGCAAAGTGTCGAAAAAGAACGCCCCCAGATCGGCCGCCCGCTGGCGCACCTGCCGGGTCTGCTGCTCGATACGGGGACGAAAGCGCGCCACCAGCGCCATCTGCAACGGCAGCACCGCCAGACACATCAGCGTCAGCGGCACACTCAGGCTGATCATCGCAATCACCGCCCCGATCAGGGCAAAGGTGGCATTGATCGCCGCCAGCGCCCCGTCGAGGGTAAAGCGCTGGACTTCGGTAATGTCGCCATCCAGACGGCTGAACAGGTCGCCCTCGCGGGCACGGGCAAACCAGCGCGGCGACAGGCTCATCAGGTGGCGGAACAGCGATTCCCGCAGGGAAAACAACAGGTCGCCCGACACCCGCACATACAGCAAGCGCGTCCCGTATCCCAACAGCAATGAAAACACCGACATGGCGAACAGGCCACCACACAGCAGGATCACCAGATCCATCCGCCGGTCGGGCAAGGCCTGATCGATCAGCGCCTTGGTCAGCATCGGCTGCACCAGCCCGGCGGCGGTGGCCAGCAACGACAACGCCAGCACCACCGCCAGACGGCGCAACCGGGGCGGCAGGAATCCTGCCACCCAGGCCACCATCCAGCGCCGGTGCTGGCGCAGCTGGTCGGAGTCTGTTCCGTCCATCAATCCCGTTTCACAATCTGCATCCACGACGCCGCCATGTCGCTGCCATCGGGCAGGGACATGCTGCCAATCTTGCTCAGGGTGGCGGTGTCATAGACCGCAATGTCGTCCATCGTGCCCCCGACATAGACCTCTTTGCCATCGGCCGAAATGTTGATGGCATAATAGGTGTGGTCGAGTTCCACCCGCTTGACCAGCGTTTTGTCGCGAACGTTGACCTTCGACAACTGGGTATAGACGGTATAGACCTCATCGCGGTTGGCCGGGTTAAGGGTAGACGAGAAAATCACATGGCTGGTGTTTTCAAACTCGTCCATCCGCATCTGCCCGCTGGCCAGATCAAGCTGCATGATGCCGGTCTGGAACGCCGCCGGGTCGGTCTGCGGCAGGTCGGTGCGGGCCGAGAAAATCGGCGCTGTCCAGACGTTGGTCTGGCTGTGCTGGCTCCAGATCGCCAGCATGTCGGGCGCGCTGAGGTTCGGGCGGTTGCCGTCGCGCAGCGGGAACGAGTCTTGTTTGGCCCCGGTCTTGGGATCGAGGATATCGACATTGGCCCCGATGGCGTACAGCTTGCTGCCATCGGTCGAGAAATGAATCTGCGCCGTCTGGCGGGCAACCGGGAAGGTACGGACCGGCTTGGCGTTCAGGCCATCGGCAACCGAAAACACCTGAATTTCCGGCTGAAGCACTTCGTATTCGGTCTTGTGCAGGCGGGTGCGATAGACAACCGCATACAGTTCCTTGTCATCACGCGACAGGGCCAGCCCGACAAAGCCCTTGCCGCGCACATCCCCCTCACTCAGCGAGGCATGGAACACCGGCTTGCCGGTATCCAGCTCGACGCCGTTCAGCGCCCCCAGCTTGTCGTTCATCACGTAAACGATCTTGCCGTCGCTGGATGGCTGCACCCCCAGTGGGGTGCCGCCCGGCAGGGAGATTTCCCGCACCAGCGTGCGCTTTGCCGCATCAAACAGGAACAGCTTGCCGGAATGCGAGCCGGTCAACAGGTAATCCTTCGCCGACGCGGTTGACGCCAACGCGCCCAAAGCCACGGCAGCAACGGTTCCGGCCAGCGCCATCCGGCGGGCCAGTGTCTTGAACTGAAATGCCATCGTATGCCCCCTCGCGTTACTTTTTGCCCGGAAAAACGGCTTGCAGGTTGCGCCAGTCACGCGGCGCAGAATCACTGCCGTCGGTCCAGTTGGTATAGGTCGCCATGTTGTCCGGCACCTGCGCCGGCCACCAGCAGGGATCAGAACAACCGTAAAGGTCGGCCTCCATCGGCGAACAGAGAGCAGCGGTGCCGCCAAAGGCATCGACTTCCCAGCCCGGATCGGTGGTGGTGGCGCAGCCTGCAACCACCGTCTGCATCACCCGCACTTCCTCGGCGCGGCCTTCGCCTGCGGCCTTTTCCAGCAAGGCAGCCTTGGCATTCAACGGTTTAACGTGCTTCATTGCAGGAACTCCGTCTGAAACTGAACATGGCTTTGCAGGAACCCGGGGTTCTCTCGCTGGAGCCGTGCATAAGAACTGATGCCAAAGTCCACCCAGTCACGGATGCTGTCGCAAACGTGGTACACCGGGTGCAGCGCATCGCCGAATTTGGCATGGGATTCATGGTAACAGCCACCGGCGCAGATATGCCGGACCCGGCACGAGCTACAGCCGTTGGCCGGATTGCTGGTGCGGGTGGCCGCCTGCCGGATGAAACCGTTCAGCGCCGTGCGGTCAATGCCGCTGTGGATGTCGCCAAAGGTCCCCATTTCCGAGCCGGTGAAGCGGTGGCACAGGTTGATCTTGCCGCCGGCATCGACCGACAACAGCCCCAGCCCGGCACCACAGGGAACCGACTTGCGCGCCCCTTCGGCCAGCGTCTTCAGCAGGGTGCGCATGTTGGCAAAGCCGGTGTTTTCGCCACGAATGGCAGCATCAACATATTCCTGCCCCAGAAAGCGGAAGGCGCGGAACACTTCGCCGGTTTCATCATCATCCAGACTGAACATCGCCAGATCGGTGGAGGTCGCCGGAGCAAATCCCACCTCGTAAAAGCCCAGTTCGTCGCGCAGATGGCGATGGATGCCGACCACATCGACCACCCCGGCGGTCAGCGTCACCCGCGCCCCGATCGGCCGCGAGCGATAGCGCCCCAGCAGGTCGCGCACATTGCGGGCCACCACGTCATAGGTGCCCTTGCCGCCAATGGTCTTGCGGTTCTTGTCGTGCAGTTCGCGGTAGCCATCCATGCTGACCGTCAGTCCGAACCGGTGAGCGTCCAGCCAGTTGCTGATCTCTGGCGTCAACAGGGTGGCGTTGGTGGTCAGCGAGAAGTCAATGCCCTTCCCCACTGCCTCGGCGGCCTGTTCGGCATAGTCGGTGACCGCCCGGATCAGCGGCATGTTGGTCAGCGGCTCGCCGCCGAAAAACACCAGCGAGACCCGCTCGCGGTCCTGTGATTCCGCCAGCAGCAGGTCAACCGAGCGCCGGGCATCGTCCAGCGCCATCGTTTTCGCCGCCATCGGGGTGGTCAGGTCTTCCTTGTAGCAATAGGTACAGCCCAGATTGCAGCCGGTGGTGACGTTCAGCACCAGATTGGTCAGCGGGTGCCGCTCGGGCACCAGAGCCTCCAGCGGCGCACTGGCACAGGCAGCATCTTCCAGAATGCCCAGCGTCAGCAGCCCCTGAATGGTGTCGATCACCTCGGGGGCGGCAAAGCGCCCCTCGAACGAAGCCCGGATATCGTCCGGCTCCACCTGCGGCCTGTCGCGGAACAACGACAGGACCGCACCGCCAACCTCGTCCAGCTCGAACAGGCTGGTTGACGGAATGTGGAACAGGATGTGGGCCCCATCGGCATGGACTTCATGAACGTCGTTGGTCTTCAGTCGCAAAGCCGTCATGGCGCAGTCTCCGTTTACCGAATCCAGCCGTCAACCCAACGCTGGACGGTGACAATCAGGTGACTTTCGGCGCTCAGGGGCTTGCCCTGACCGTTATCGACCTGCGCCACCACCTTCAGGTTGCCAACGTTGTTGGTCTTGTAGGCGCGCAGCGGGTTCGGTCCGGCCTCGCCGGGGGTAAACAGACCGGTCTTGCTGTCGATGGAGCCAGCGAACTTGGCATCCTCCAGCTCTTTGGCCGCCTCGTCGAAGTTGTCATGGCTCCAGTTGGCGGGCAAGGCCCCCAGGCGGATATCATCGGCGGTGCCGGGCTTGCCGTCCTTGCCGTTCAGATAGCCGATGGCCTCGAACTGGGCGTAATGACGCGGCAGCGGACCGCCACCATCACCAACGCGGGCGATCATCAGCGGCGGCTCGACCGCCACCCGGTCCACCGTATCATAGACCACTGCACCCTTGCTCAGCGAGGCACCGCCCACACTGACCTCACGCGGGCCTTCCGCTGCCCTGGCGGCAACCTCGACCACCACCGACAGGCCCCACGGCTTGCTTTCGCTGTCGATCACCGTCACGCCCGGCCCAAAGCTGACCGCGCCCTTCAGGCTGTCCCCGACCAGCGAAACCATCGCCCGCTCTCCGGCCTTCAGCGCCATCGGCTGGGCGGCGATCAGGGTCGGCTTGCCGTCGGTCTTCACGGCGGTCACGTCAGCGCCCAGCTCGTCGTTGATACTGCCGAACCAGCGCCCGGACAGGGTCTTGCCATCGGCGGACAGCGTCATCACTTCGCGGTTTTCGACCCCGTTCAGGGTCACGGTCCCGCGCCATTCATAGCCGGTGTAAACCACTGACGCCCCATCCGCCTTCAGCGCCGAGCCATCGGCATAGGACAGGTCATAGCGGACATCGAAGCGGTCACCGGCGCCGCCACTGACAGTCATGGTGCCACTGTAATCACCCTTGCCCGGCTGATGACCAGCCACGGCCCACGTTCCCTTCAGGTCCGGGGTCTTGTGGCCCTTCCAGCTATCCCATGCCTTGCTCTTGAAGCCCCACATCTTCGCCAGCGTGTCGGTGGTGGTGGTGTTGGCGATGGTCCACCAGTCGCGGTCGCGCGACAGCAACTGGAATTCCAGCGTCGGCCATTGCCCGACATGGGTGTTGATCAGGCGTTTCCATTCGGCGGCATCCCGCCGTTGCAGGCCGGGGCGGGCGGTGCTGTGACAGCGGCCACACATCTGCACCATCTCCGGGTCCGGTAGATTTTCCATCGCCCCCGGCTGCTGTTCCAGCGCATAGCGGAACGGCTCGCTTTCACTCGGTGCCAACCCTTGCGTGTCAGACAGGTATTTGACGATTGCCGCCCGCGCTTCCGCCGACACGGTGACCCCGTGCCAGCGCTGCATGCGCGACACGCTCATGTCCCAGCCTTCGGGCGATTTGCGGATATCGGAAATGCGTGGGAATTTGCCGTTGCTGTCCGGCGTATGGCAAGACCCGCAATTTTCCTCGATCACCTTGGCACCGCTGGTTTCGGCTGCGCCTGCCGCCGAAGCCGAAGCCCCGGCCAGCAGGGCCGCCCCCACCATCCACGATGCCGTCACGGACACTGTTCGCTTCATCGTTTGCTATCCCCTGACCAGATCCCGCCGCATGCTGTAATGGCTTACAGCATGGCACAGACCGATTGTTCTTCTGTGTAGCTATCAATGGCGGCCCGCCCCAGTTCGCGGCCCCACCCGGATTGTTTGAAACCGCCAAACGGCATGGCAGCATCGACCACCGTGTGACAGTTGATCCACACCGTTCCGGCCTTCAGTCGGCTGGCCAGACGGTGGGTATGGGCCAGATCGCGGGTCCACAACGACGCCGCCAGCCCGAACGGTGAATCATTGGCCGCTGCGATCACCTGATCGACCTCGTCGAACGGCTGGGCGCAGACCACCGGCCCGAAAATTTCCTCCCGCACGATGCTCATGTCGGACGAGGTATTCACAAAAACGGTCGGTTCGACAAAATAGCCGGGCCGGTCCATCGCCTTGCCGCCCACCAAAGCCTCCGCCCCGGCCTCCAGACCGGCACGCAGATAGCCGCAAACGGTGTCCTTTTGCTGTTGCGACACCACCGGCCCCAGAATGGTATCCGGTTCCAGCCCGTTGCCGACCTTCAGCGAACGCGCCACATCGGCCACGCCCGCCATCACCCGGTCAAAGATCGAGCGATGGACATACAGCCGCGAGCCAGCCGCACACACTTGACCGTTGTTAAAGAAAATCGCCATCGCCGCGCCGGGGATCGCCAGATCCAGATCGGCATCAGGCAGGATGATCGCCGGTGACTTGCCGCCCAGTTCCAGCGTCAGCCGCTTGAGGTTCCCACGGGCGGCATCAATCAGCAGCTTGCCGGTGCGGGTCGAGCCGGTAAAGGCCACCTTGTCCACCCCCGGATGCGCCGCCAGCGCCGCCCCGGCCGGGTTGCCATAGCCGGTGATCACGTTGACCACCCCGGCGGGATAGCCTGCCTCCTGCACCAGTTCAGCCAGCCGCAACGCCGACAGTGGCGTCTGTTCGGCGGGCTTCAGGATGGTGGTGCAGCCGGTGGCCAGCACCGGGCCGATCTTCCAGCAGGCCATCATCAGCGGGAAGTTCCACGGAATGATCTGCCCGACCACCCCGATCGGATGGCGGTTGGTGTAGGCAAAGAAATCGCGCTCGCGGTTGAATGGCACCGACACCGGCAGCACGCTGCCTTCGATCTTGGTCGCCCAGCCCGCCACATAGCGCAGGAAGTCAATCGCCAGCGCCACGTCAATCTGGCGGGCCAGCGTCACCGACTTGCCGTTATCAAGCGCCTCGAGCTGGGCGAATTCGTCGGCATTGGCCTCCAGCAGATCGGCCAGCCGCAGCAACAGCCGCTCGCGGTCCACCGGCCGCATCCGGCTCCACGCCTCGCCCTCGAACGCCCGCCGGGCGGCCGCCACCGCCAGATCAACGTCGTCGGCGTTCGCCGCCTGCACCTGCGCAATCACCTGTTCGGTGGCCGGATTGAGCACCGGAATCATCTCGCCCGAGCGAGACTCAACCCACTCGCCGCCGATGAACAGCCGCTTGGGGCGGTTGAGGAACGCCTGCGTGCCAATGGACAGCGATGCCGAGGGAGAAAGAGCGATCGTCATTGAACAGAGCCTCCATGCCTGCGGTCTTGTCGCGGGCGCACCCCGCAAGCCGCTTGATGAAGGTCATGCTAGGGGCAGTCACCGCCGGGGCAAATTCCCCGGATGGGGTATGCCCTGCCCGCCCCGGAGGATCGGCAGTTGGTGGAGCGCTGCTCCACACCTCGCCGGGGCCTTGAGGCCCCGGACCCCATTCTGTTGGGAAAGACAAGGCTTCAACCGGGCAGGAAGTGGCCGTTCCCATAGATGGCAACAAGGTGTTCCAACAGAGTCCGCTCATGAGGACGCATCTCGTCCAGATCAACAAAGCGCCAGTTGCGCTCATAGAGGGCAAGGGCAGTCTCGCCATCCACGACAGCATCGTCGGGACGATTCCAGCAAAGCTGCCGTAACTGCGGGTACTGGTTTATTGGGATGTCCATATCGTCACCAGAGGATACGCCCTCCCCCCCTACCCCAGATAATCGCGGGCAACCATCACCGCCTGGGTGCGGGTGGAACAGCCCAGCCGCCGCAGGATGGCCGAGACATGGACCTTGACCGTTTCCTGACTGATCGACAGGTCGCGGGCGATTTCCTTGTTGGATTTGCCCTGCGCCATTGATTGCAGCACTTCCATCTGGCGCGGGGTCAATGGCTCGCCGTGGTCGTCCTCCAGCCGCGAGGTCTTGCGTGGTGCCCCCATCGCTTCGGGCGGGAAGCAGGTTCCCCCGGCCAGAACGGTTTTCAGCGCCGCCACCATGTCTTCGCGGCGGGCTGATTTCGACAGGAACCCGGCCACCCCCAGCGCCGCTGCCTGCCGAATGATGTCGGCATCGTTCAGCGACGAGACAATCACCACCGGCATCCCCGGCGCCTTGGCCCGCACATCCATCAACGCCCCGAACCCCTGCGAGCCGGGCAAAAAGTAATCGAGCAGCAACAGGTCAAAGCTGTCATCGCCCTCAATGGCGGCCAGCATCGAGGCGCAATCCTCGGCGGTCACGCACTGCACGCCCTCGGCCAGCAGACCGGCGACGCTGGTCAGGGCTTCGAGGAACAGCGGGTGATCTTCGGCAATCAGCACGCTGTTGAGAGTAACAAAGGAGTCTTCGGACGACAGGGGAGAGCTGAACATCGACATCACACGACCAGAGAATACCAAACACGATCATACATCAGATTTTACCTGCCCCCTTCGTTTGCAAGGCACTGGCAAGCGTCGCCCGCAGGCGGGCCGGTTTTAGCGGCTTGGCGACAAACAGCGCGCCGCTGGCGGTGATATCCCGCCGCAGGGACGGGTCAGGGTCAGAGGAAATCACCACCGGCGGCGTCACCATTCCGGCCTGTGCCGCCACCTGCAACCCGTCGGTTTTGCCCAGCCCCAGATGGTAATCACAGATCACCAGATCGGGGGCGGTATCGCTGCGCATCAGAAAGGTCTCGGCCTCTTCCGGGCTGCCTACCGCCATCGCCCGGCATCCCCACGCCTCCAGCAGCGCCAGCAGGCCCTCCTGCCCGGCGCGGTCATCCTCGACCACCAGCACATGCGCCCCCGACAACGGGGTCGGGATAGCCGCCTGCGGCTTTTCCTCCGACAGGCGCGGCAGGTCTTCGCGGCGGCCATAGGGCAGCAGGATCGAGAAATTCGAACCTTTCCCCAGCACCGAGCGCACCTGAATCCGTACCCCCAGCAGGGTACAAATCCGCTCCACCACCGCCAGACCAAACCCCGAGCCACGGCGAACCACCACATCCGGGTGGTTGATCTGGAAATAGGGGCGGAACACGTCGGTCAGGGCGTCTTCGGGCAGCCCGATGCCGGTATCAATCACCGCCACCCGCACCCCCCGGCTTTCCCGCCGCACCCCCAGCAACACCCGCCCTGACGGGGTATAGCGCAGGGCGTTACTCAACAGGTTGCGCAGCACCCGCTGCACCATCACCAGATCGGACTGCACCAGTGCCGAGCTGTCCACCAGCTTGATTTTCAGGTTGCGGCTGGTGGCCTGCGGCTGAAACTCGCGGACAATGTCCTGTAACACCGGCCCCAGCCGGAAAGTCGAGGGCGACACCACATAGCCACCGGCATCCATTTTGCTGATGTCGAAGAAATCCTTCAGCATGGTTTCCAGCGTTTGCAGGCTGCTGTCAATCTGACGCATCGCCTTGGCCCCGCCAGACGACAACAGTTCGTGCTCCAGCCTGCCCAGCAGCAGGCGAATGGCGTTCAGTGGCTGTTGCATGTCATGACTGACCCCGGCGACGAACTGGGTCTTCGACTGGTTGGCCTTGATCGCCTCTTGCCGGGCCTGCCGCAACGCCTCTTCGGTACGACGGCGGCGGGCCAGTTCGCCTTGCAGCTTGCGATTGGCTTCGGCCAGTTCCTCGGTGCGGCGCTGGACCATTTCTTCCAGCAACACCGCGTTCTGGAACAGGCCAAAGGTATCGCTGCCCGCGCTCATCACCCGGTCAACCTGCTCGCGCTGGGCATCGACCACCCGCCGCAAACGCTCGTTCTCGCTTTTCAGGCGGGCAATTTCCTCATCCCGCCGCGACACCGTGCGGCGGGGACCGATGGCGATGCCGGTAAAGCTGTTGTTGAGGTGCATCGAGCGGTATTGCTCGCCGTAGGCGCAAAAGCCGACCACCCGGTTGCGGCGGAACCACACATCCAGTTCCGCCAACTGGCCGGTGCTTTGGGCTTCGACCCGCCGCATCAGGCACTCTGCCCCCAGAATCAGCTCCGGTTCACCGATTTCCTCGCGGATTTCCTGCTCCAGCGCGGTCAGGCTTTCGGTCAGCGCCGTTGTCTCGCCCAGCCGCAACTGCAATCCGGGCGACACCGGACAGGCCAGATGCAAAAAGCCGTGCTGATCAATCCGGGCCACCCCGCGCGTGAAGTAACTGGTCCCCACCTTGACCATCATCGGCGGCAACCAGGCATCGGATTGCTGCAATTCGGCCATGCTGGCCCCCAGCACGCGGGCATATTCCTCGCCGGCACTGCGGCCATTGAGTTGCTCGATCACCCGATGGCGGGCATCGGTGCGGGTGACAATCAGGTCTTCCGGCAACGGGCGGTAATGGTGGGTGGAAAAGACCTTGAAGTGCCGCCGCAGGCTGACCAGCACCAGCACGACACAATCCTGCCGAAAGGTTCCGTCATGGAACACCGCCACATCGCGCGGGGCCAGACCATCACTGGCCCCGCCACCGAACAGGGGAATATCCCCCAGCGCCGAGCGCAGCCCGGTCATCAGCACGTCTTCGTTGCCAAAGCGGGCATCGAGCAAAGTGAGGGCAAAGCAGGACGAGGCATTCGGTTCAATGCCCTGTGCCCGCAACCGCCCCAACGCCCGCATGCCCAGCCCATAGCCGTCTTTCAGGCTGAGCGAAGACATGCCATCGGCCCGCTCGGCCACCGCCACGCACTCGCTGGCGGCAAAGCTGACCACCGAGACGATATCGTCCTGATAACTGCCCCAGTGCATTTGCCCGGCGGTGGTGCAGCCAACCACGGTTGCGCCGGGAAACGACTGGCGGAGGACGCTGGTCACCTCGTCACGGTCGCGCTGGTGCGGAACCAGCACGCAGACAAGGCCCGGCTTGTCATGGCCGCGCCCGATGGCTTCGCGCAGGGCTTTGCCGGTGTCAGGATGGGCCGACGCCCCGCTGCGGATGCCTCGACCGCGGCTCATGATGCCAGGGCTCCGACCTGTTGCAGCCACAAGGCCGCCCGTTCGACCTGCGGCAATGCCAACTGGTGGCGTGCGGCATAGTCCCCCAGCGAGGCCCCCGACTGGCGCAAATGATCGAGCAGCGCCGGAACCGGCACGTCTTCGACCCGCCACACCCCCAGCGGATGGCGGGGGGTGAGCAGAACCTCCTGTTCGCTGATCCAGCCGTCGGCCAGAACCGGCCTGCGCACCCGCTGAAGCCCGGTGACAGTCGGCACCGGCACCAGCAGCACCTCGCGGCGCCGCTGCCAGAATGGACGATCCGCCCACCGCTGTTCCTGTTGATAAAATGCCACCCCGAGGGCAGTCTTTTCAGCGAAAGCCCCCTGCAAACGGTCGGAATAAAACTGCCGGGCCAGCGCGGCATCCTGCGGACGGTCCACGCAGGTCCGCACCACAGCAGCGGCGCTCAACGCCCCGGCCAGCGCCAGAAACACCCCCTGCCCCGACAATGGATCATAGCCACAGGCGGCATCGCCAACCCGCAGAAAGGCTGCTCCGGCCAGGTCATCGCGCAGATAGGTGTCACAGGAACGAGCCACCGCCGGGCCATCAGCCTGCACCCCGTCGGGCACCCACTCCGCCACCTCGGGCACATCAGCGCACAGCCGTTGGTGCAGGCTGGTCAGCGCCTGATGACCTGCCCCCGGCACGCTGTCGGCATCAACGGTAAACTGCACCATCCGCCGACCGTCCCGCGCCCGCCCCAGCCACGCCCAACCATTGGCAAAGGGGATCACCGCCGTTGCGTCGGTGGTCGTCGGGCCGTGGTAAAAGCGGGCCACCGCCAGCGAGGCCGGACCGCGCAGCCGCGTCTGCCCTGCTGGCGCCGCCCGTCCACGCGCCTCGACCACAAAGCCGACCCGCACCACCTGTGCGCCACAGGTGATGTGCCAGTGGTTCTGCTGCCATTGTAGCGACCGCACCTCACTGGTCAGCACCGTAATTCCCTGCGCCCGCAGGTCGTCACTCAGCGCCCGGTCAAAGGCAGACCGTTCGACCAGATATTCACGGTTGTGGCGGCTGGCAACGCCATTCCAGTGCGCCTGCCGCTCACCGGCCTCGCCCAGCGTGGCACAGGCATGGGCAAAGCCCTGCCGCTGCAACAGGGCGACGGTGCGGTCTGACAAGCCTTCAAAGCGCCGACGGGGGCGCGGGCTGGTGATCACCAGCACCGGCACCCCCAATCGCGCCAGTTCGATGGCCAGCGCTGCGCCAGCCGGGCCACCGCCGACAACCCCAACCGCTGCCTCCATCGCCCGGCCTCCCTTTTGCCTCTGTGCATTGCAACAGGGAAGCCCGCAGCGCCGGAACGGTCAATACCCCGGATGGGGAATGCACGGTGATGAGTCTTCTGTTGTCGCAAATACGTCGTCGCAGATGAGTCCATCTGCTCGGGATTTGCTGGTGAGTCTTGTATTTTAGAACTTCACCGTCGAGACCAGTTCCATCACATCCATGCTGTCCGAACCACCCAGCGCGGTTTTCGCCGCCGCCCCCGGCATGAAGCGGCCATAGACCCCGCTGACCGTCAGCCAGTCGAGCGGCATCCAGTCCACATGCAGGTCCACTTCCTGCCCATAGTCCTTGCTGGCCCCGGCGCTGGCCTGATCGAGGCTGAAATCATAATAGATCACCCCGGCCTGCACCGTTTCCAGCGGCGAGACGGTGGCATGGATCATGTGCAGGTTTTCGTTGCTGTTGAACAGCAGGTACTGCCCGGCGACTTCGCCATGGAAATACGAGCCCCAGCCGCGCACCATGCCATAGCGCAGCGGATCAAAGGCTTCTGACTGGTTGGCGGTGGTGCTGTCGTCGCCACTGAAGTGGGCATAGCGATAGCTGAGGCTCGGAGACCACAGAACATCGGAGAAGGTATAGCCGATCTCGCCATACCAGGCGTTGGCATCCAGCCGCCGCCCGTCGGTGTCATTGCTTTCCTGCACATATTCCGCCGACAGGAACAGGTCCGGCAACATCGGCAGCGGCGTGCCTTGTGCGCGGAAATCCCACACCTTCATGCCCTTGCGCAGGCTGTTGACGCCATCGCTGCCAAACAGCCCCGAGGCATTGGGATCATCCTGACTGATCCGCATTCCGGCCACCGCCACCGAGCCAAGCCCTTCGCGCTTTGCTTCGAGGTTCAGGCCGTGGATTTCCATGTTGCCGGAATTCTGGTCGCTCTTCAGCCAGAAGGCATCGGCTTCCAGCGGGTCCCAGCCCAGCCGGGCGACCATGCTGTTACTCCAGGCACTGCGGGCACCAAACCAGTAGCCGCCTTCCTTGCCGACATCGGCATTGCCGTCCGCCAACAGGAAGCCATCACCCAGTACGAAATCCTGCCGCCCGACCGACAGGTCCAGCGCATCCTTTTGCCACAGCAGATCGCCCGAGGCCCACCCCAGCGCCGCCCGCTCAAGGTCGCCATGCGATACCCCGCCGTGGGTCAACTGGGTACCGGTGGCCGAAAAGGCATCACCATCACCCTGAGTGGTCGAGCCGATCACCGCCACCGTTCCATAGACCGAGCCGATGGACTGGCTGTCCAGCCGCACCGACAGGCCCGGTTTGACATAGGCTTCGGCCCAGTTCAGGTCTTTCTGCGTACTGCCATCATCCAGCGAGGTAATCCCCTGCCCCAGCCGGGCATTACTGGCAGAAAAGACCCCGGCCCCGGCGGCAAAGTCAAAGGCCACCCGTGCTCCGTCCGCCTCGTACAGCGTCAGCCCGGCAGGCGCGTCGGCGGCGTGGGCGGTCAGCCCGCTCCCCAGCACCATCGCCCCGGCCAGCACCGGCAGCAGCCTGTGTGTCACCGTCATTGCACTCCCTCCCCGTCGTTCTGGAAACCATCGGCAGAGATATGACCAGCAACGCGGCGGAACGAGTATTCCCCGGATGGGTTAATCCCCACCCTCCACCACCTTTTCTATCGCATCGGACAAATCTTTCTGAGGCGAAGGACCGCAGTTTTCCTGCCATAGTTTCAAACATCGCCGCCCACCGGCGGCTTGCAAATACGGAGGTTCTGTTGAGCGAGAAAGTAGCGATCATTACCGCAGGTGGCTCAGGGATGGGCGCAGCCTGCGCCCGCAAACTGGCGCAGGATGGCTATCGTGTTGCGATTCTGTCGTCGTCCGGCAAGGGCGAACAACTGGCGCAGGAGCTGGGCGGCATCGGCGTCACCGGCTCCAACCAGTCGGTCGATGACCTCACGCGGCTGGTCAATCTGACGGTTGAAACATGGGGCCGGATTGACGCGCTGGTCAACTCCGCCGGGCATGGCCCGCGTGCCCCCATCCTCGATATCACCGATGAAGACTGGCACAAGGGAATGGAGGTCTATTTCCTGAATGCCGTGCGCCCGATTCGACTGGTGACGCCGATCATGGAAGCCCAAGGGAGCGGTGCCATCGTCAACATCTCCACCGCCTGGGCGTTCGAGCCGTCGGCGATGTTCCCGACGTCGGCGGTGTTTCGCGCCGGTCTGGCCAGCTTCAGCAAGATTTTTGCCGATCAGTACGCGGCGAAAAACATCCGCCTGAACAACGTCCTGCCCGGCTGGATCGACAGCCTGCCCGCCACCGAAGAACGGCGAAGCAGCGTTCCAATGCAACGCTATGGCTCGGCGGCAGAGATTGCCGCCACCGTCGCCTTCCTGCTGTCCGACGGTGCGGGCTATATCACCGGCCAGAACATTCGCGTCGATGGCGGCCTGAGCCGATCAGTGTAACGGGAACGGGGATCCGGTGCGCCCGGTCCGGGATCCCCACCCTGACACCCGGTTCGCACTCCTTTGAAATAGGGATTCCCAGAGGGTATCTTCCTATATTTTCATGATTATTTTTAAAAAACTAATATGAACACTACTATATAAGTAAATGAATGAAAAGGCTCCACAGACCATGATCCTGACATGAAATGAAGGACTGTTAATGGGGTCGCCATACTCCGCACAGGGCGTTGTATTTTATTGTATAGATACAGATTTGTTACCGCTAACCTCTCTCATCCCTGCTTTTGAAGCTCTTCTGTTATAGAAGTATATTTATAAAAACATTCAGTTTAGAGAGATTATCATCTGAAATTCTTTCAAAAAAATTCCCCCCCTCGCGAGATTCATAAATATGCAGAAAACATATAGTGATCACGTACAGTAATTCCCTTCATGATTGAATGGAAACAAGCACACTCATTATTACTTGATATTCGTAAAATACGGAATCATCTTGCATAATTCCCGTGTTTAGTTTAATTAAATCCATAGCAGCGATATGGATAAACAGGATCGCCATGGTGGAAATCAATCGTAGCGGCACCGAAATACGATTAACGTTTGATCGTCGGCAAACACTTGCAGAGGCCGAGCAGACCAAAGACCACCTGATGGCCGCGTTGTCGGCAGGGGATGTGCAAACAGTTTGGCTGGATTGCATGCCAACTGATGAAATGGATATCTCGTTTTTACAACTTTTGCTCGCTGCCCGAAAAATGGGGCAGGCGCGGGGCATTGCCGTCTCACTGACTGCTCCGGCAACAGACGCCCTGGCCGATACCCTTGCCCGGGCCGGGCTGGCGCGCCCCGGTGATGGTGGCAAGGGCTGGTTTGATTCTTTTTGGGCTGGAGGTCAGGGATAAATGTCGAAAGTTGTTTTGAGCGTTGACGATTCCGCCAGCATGCGCCAGATGGTCAGCTTCGCCCTTGAGGGGGCGGGGTACGCTGTGCGGACCGCCGTTGACGGGCAGGATGCACTGGAGGTGCTGGCCAAGGGACCGGTTGACCTGATCCTGACCGATCTGAACATGCCGCGTATGGACGGGCTGACCCTGATCAAGCAGGTGCGCACCCTGCCGACCTGCCGTTTTGTCCCGATTGTTTTTTTGACCACGGAATCCGACGACAGCAAAAAGGCTGTTGCCAAGGCAGCCGGAGCAACAGGCTGGATCGTCAAACCATTCCAGCAAGAGCAACTTCTGGCTGTCGTCAAGCGCTTCCTGGGGTGACCTGACGGGGTTCCGTCAGCCTCTGGACGCCGACACCATTCCACCATCATACCCGTCTGCCTTCGGGCAGCAGCGGACTGAAGGCAGGCGCCGCCGGTGCGGCTCTGCCAAGGGGCAGCTTTTGCCTTGTTCCATCCTGATGATGTCTGATTCCCGCCCCGTGGAATGAGGCTGTTTCCCGTAAAAAGGGTCGTGTCATGGTTGCTTCGACGCCATCACCTGCCGAGACATTCCTTCAGGAAGCAGCCGAGCTTCTGGAGGATCTGGAGGCCGCTCTGCTTGATCTGGAGCATGATCCGCACAATTCGGAACTGGTCAACCGGGCGTTCCGGGCCTTGCATACCATCAAGGGCTCGGGGGCGATGTTCGGTTTTGATGCGGTGGCCGAATTCACCCATCACGTCGAAGGCGCTTTTCAGAAAGTGCGTGACGGCGAACAAAGCCTGTCGTCCGAGCTGATTGCCGCCACGCTGGAAGCCGAAGATCATATTCGCGATCTGCTGGCGCAGCACAATGATGTCGAGCGCGGCGCACGGCTGACGCAGACATTCCTGTCGCTGATGGCCGGTGTGGTGGTGGCCTCCCCCGATGCTCCACCGGAAAGCGGCCCCGAAACCACCGAGGCCGTCCCTGTTCAGGATGACGGCCAGCGCCGCTGGCACATCCGTTGCCGTCTGGCCCCGCAGACGATGGTCTTCGGGACCAATCCTCTCGGCTTGCTGGACGAGCTGCGGGCGCTGGGGGAGTGCATCGTGGTGGCCCTGCCCGAGGCCATTCCGAGCCTCGAATACCTTGATCCGCTGTGCTGCTATCTG